>OBJZ01000161.1_pt1 | contig 34085 bp, 29 predicted proteins | sample 1481641 | NCBI WGS metagenome assembly OBJZ01 (sample SAMN02364493, study PRJEB22542) | human gut metagenome | isolation source: fecal sample | host: premature infant | place: USA: Chicago, IL | collected 2012-01
CCACAAGATGGATCGGTAGAAGTAACACTTGAAAAAGAACCTGATTATACAAAAGTAAGTGAACTTCCACAAAGAGTTAATCTGCTATTCAGAGTCAAAGGGACAAAAGAAGTTGGAAAAAGCTATGTAATGGTAATAGTGAAAAAACCAGTCGACAAAAAAGCTGAACAAGAATCAAAAGAAGAAATCCCTGTTGATCAAAAAGTAATTGACACTAGCTTGATGGATTCCAACGGACAAAAATGGATCGAAGGGAAACCAATCAGACCAGCGACAGTGACAAGCTTGGATAAGGACGCGAAAATAATCGCCAAAATAGATGGATTGCCACAAGGATTATCATTTGACGGAACGACAATAACGGGAACACCACAAGTAAGTGAAGAAGGTTGGGGCGAAGATGGAAGTGGATTCAAAACAATCACACTAAAACTAAAAGCAGAGAAAAATGGAAAAATACTTGTAAGAAAACTAACATATTGGTTATACAGAGATAAAGATCGTGACGGAATATCAGACGACGATGATGTGGATAAAGGAGAAAAATTCACACCGCAAAGAAATGGAGCGTCACCAATAATAGTCAACGGAACAAAACCAACCATAGAAGACTTCAAAGCGAAATTCTCCAACATTCCACAAGATGGATCGGTAGAAGTAACACTTGAAAAAGAACCTGATTATACAAAAGTAGGACAATTTAGAGTTAACATAATATTTAAACTTAGAAAAACACAAGAAATATCAAAATCTTATGTGTTTATCAAAATTGAGAAACCTGTTGTAGAAGAAAAAGACAATGAAAAAGAACCTGACGAGAATTCTATTGATAAAAAGTCAGAAAAATCTCAACCAAAAAATGAAAAAAACAACGATAAAACTGATTTGAATATCGACACTAAAACACAAGATGAAAAACAAAAGAATTTGGAAAACTTGAAGGAGGAGATTAGATGACTTTAATAATAGGAATACTTTTCACTATAATTTTTTATAGCTTAACAGCCCAATCGATAAAAAAACATCCGGGGGCATATTATGTAGGAATGTATGCGTGGACGGGACTAGTTGTGTGTTATTACAACATGGATTACTACAGATATTTGCCAACTTGGTTCAACGATTATTTCATGAAAATATTCGCTAGAGGAATATTTGCAACGGCAACATTCATGATAGTAATGTTCTTAGGGACTGTTACAAAACACAATGATTTTACGAAAAAACTGATGAACATTCGTGGAGAAATGTCTATCATAGGAAGTTTGCTGGTTATAAGCCACAACATAATATTTGGAATACACTATTTTCCAGTGCTATTCACAAATCCTTCATCCTTGCCAAAAAGAGAACTAATCGCATCAATAATAACAATATTTTTATTGTTGATGCTGATTCCACTTTTTGTGACATCATTCAAATCAGTTCGAAGAAAGATGAACGCAAAGAATTGGAAGAAACTTCAAAGAATGGCGTATCCTTTTTTCATTGGAATTTATGTGCATGTAATGGTGCTTTATTCAAATAATTGGAAAGCACACATCTCTGGAGTTATCATATACACGTTGATTTTTGTGAGTTATGTGATATTGAGACTCAGAAAATCATTTTACAAGAAGAAAAAATCACAAAAACAGAGATAATTTAGTTTGTTTGTATAATAATTATGATATAATGTAACTATCAAATAAGAAAGGAACATATATCATGTCAGAACAAGAAATTTACGAAATTACGAGAAATTATGCTGTAGTCACAGCGGTATTTCTAATCCTCAGCGTTATCGGTATTTACTTATCATTAAAACGCAAAGACGATCATTTACTAGGAATCGTAACAAGTGTATTTCAAATAGCAATATCATTTGCAATGTTGTGCATGAACTTCACAATAACTTTGCTACACGATGGAATAGGTGGAGATGACACAATGCTTGTGAATTTCTGCTTATACGGATGGTTATTGGCATTAGTATTGATGGGTATTAGCGTAATAATAACCATTAGAAATATCTTAAAACAACGCAAAAAACAAACAAAATTGAATTACTAAAACAACGGCCACCAACAATTGTTGGTGGTTTTTCCGTCTACAATTATACAGATTGATTATTACCTGTAAATATTATAAAATAAAATAAAAACAGGAGGGAATATATGAAAAACAAATTCAAATTAATCGTTTGCGTGAGCTTTATGTTGGTATTATTTGCAAGTTGCAACCAAAAACAAGATGAGCCTACAAAAAAAGCCACAGGAGTTGAATCCAAAAACGTAACCACACAAGAAGACAAACAAAAGGCTATCGAAGAGTACGAACAAAACATCAAAGGCGTCAAGGAAATCAAAGTAGAAGAACTTGATGAAGTGAGCGCCGGAAAAGAAATCACGGTGTATCTTGGAAGAAAAACTTGCCCAGATTGTCAAAAATTTTCAAAAATATTCAAACCATTTGTATCCAAATATGAAATCTACTACATAGATAGTGTCGCTGGAATCAAAAAATCTCCAGAAGATTTGAAGAAATTCAGAACTGACAACGACCTCAAAACAGTCCCAGCAGTGTTTCGAGTTAAAGACGGAAAAATCACCGATAGAATGAACATCGACGACAAAGTGGGGACTACACCAGAAGAACTACAAAAGTTTTTTGATAAGAAATAATAAACAAGCCATAACATTAGTTATGGCTTGTTGTTTTAGTCTCCCAATCATCATCTAGAGGAGGATATTTAAATTTTTGCATTTCTTCAGAGCTCAGACTCTTAAAATCATCTTTTGACTGAAACTCAATAGAACTTAATTCAATTTTACCAGGATTTGGGTAATCGTCATAAATATAAACAAGAGTATAATCCGCAGGATCTTTTATCTGCACTCTGTATACTTGGTTTCCTTTCATATAATCTTTTATTGCTTTTATTTCTTTTATGTTATCTTTTTTTATCCCTTGAACTTCCATGTATTTGTACAACTTTTTGTATCCATAATGTCTTTGAACGGGAACAGCTATAATCCATTTTATACCTACAAAAACTACAAGGCATATTAGCAGTATTTTGACTATAGAAAACATTTTCTTTTTCATTGCTTTATTCTCCTTTCTATGATATTATTATACTATAAAATACACAGGAGGTAAACTTATGAAAAGATTTTTTTCTATTATTTTATTTATTAGAATTGTTAGCTTACCATACTTCTTTTCCTACAATTTTTCCCCAATCAATATCTTCTTTTGAATATTGCCCATTAAAATCTTCAAACAAATCTTCAATATTCATTTCATCATCAGACGAATTTTCGATTATTAGTTTGTTATCTTTAATTTTTAAATTCAAAATATCATCGTCTTTCCAATTTAAACCATCCAAGATCGACCTTGGAATTTGCAACACATGAGAATTTCCACACTTAGATAATTTGGTTTTCATAAATCCTCCAAAAGCTAAATTATTAATATATAGTATATACGTTTTTGAAAAAATTTTAAATGTCATTTCATATTTCTCCGCAATTAAAAAAATAGTATAATTATAATACAGACACGAGAGGAATGTAAATATGAAAAAAACAACAAAAACAAACTTCAGAAAAATATTGAAATTAGTTTTATGGGCAGGTCTAATTATATTTTGTATCAATTTAATTATAAAATATCCTGTGCACAGACACATTGGTTTTGACAGGATGTATAAGTACATGGATATGCAGAAAATCCCAAGAAGCGATATCAAAAGTGTGAGGGCTTTCAGATCCACAAAAACGGACGATTATGTTTATTGGGTTGTGTTAAAAGATTTGGAAAATTATAGGTTTGAATATGGATATAATTTGAAAAAAGACAACATGTCATTGAATATTAGTAAGAAAGAATACGATGATGTGTACAAGTATATTAGTGACGAGGAAGTTGCTACATTAAAATATAAACCACTTAATGAAAGTATTTACTATTTCAAAAAATAAAAACGGATTGTAGATTTGACTCTACAATCCATTTTTTTATTCCAAAACTATTAAAAGTTGGTCTGTGTCTATGGTGTCATTTTCTTTGATTAGGATTGATTTTACAATTCCTTCTGATTTGGATAGTATGTTGGTTTCCATTTTCATGGCTTCCACTACTACTAATGGGTCGTTGACTGATACTTTGTCGTTTTCTTTGACTAGAACTTTTACGACTCTTCCTGGAATTGATGCTCCGATTTCTTTGTCGTTGTTAGGATCTGCTACTGATAGGTTGTCTTCTTCACGTTCAGTGATTTTTGCAGATTCATCGAACACTCTGACTTCACGTCTGTTTCCGTTGACTTCATAAGTGAAGTTTCTGTAGCCGTCTTTTTCCAATCTTCCTTTTTCGATAAGTTTGATGATGAGGATTTTGCCTTCTTCAATTGGAACTTCGACTGTTTCTTTTTCGTTTATTCCTTCGAAGAATGTCGGAGTGTCCATATAAGTGAAGTTGCCTTTTGTTTTTCGGTAGTCGATGTATTCTTCGAATACTTTTGGATAAAGTGCGTGTGATACGATGTCTTTTTCGTCGAATTCCATTTTGTATTTGTCTTCTAAATCTTTTTTATCTTTTTCGAAATCAAATGGGTCGATGTAAAGTCCCGCTCTTTTTGTGATTGGCTTTTCATCTTTTAGTACGATTTTTTGTAATTTTTCGTTGAATCCACCTTCAGGTTGTCCCATCATTCCTTTGAAGAATGATATTACAGAGTCTGGGTAGTCGAGGTTTTTGCCTTTTTCGTAGATGTTTTCTGGAGTGAGCCCATTTGCCACCATAAATATAGCCATGTCTCCAACCATTTTGGATGATGGTGTAACTTTGATGATGTCACCTAGCATGTCGTTGACTTTTTTGTACATTAATTTTACTTCGTCGAATTTTTCTCCAAGTCCGAACGATTCTACTTGTGGTTTGAGGTTGGAATATTGTCCACCAGGAATTTCGTAGCGATAAATTTCTGTTGTACCACTTTTCAAATCGCTCTCGAATTGTGAGTAGTATGAGCGAACGTCTTTGTAGTAGTTGCTGATTTTGTCACAGTTTGAAAGGCTGATTCCCGTTTGACGTGGCGTATTTTCAAGAGCGGCTACGACTGAGTTGAGTGCAGGTTGACTTGTGAGTGAACTCATTGAGTTAAAGCAAGTGTCAACTATGTCAACTCCAGATTCACAAGCGTTGATTATTGTAGCGACTCCGTTTCCTGTGGTGTCGTGTGTGTGCAAATGAATTGGAACAGAGACTTCGTTTTTCAATGCTGAGATTAGTTTCGTTGCGGCGTATGGTTTTAACAAAGCGCTCATATCTTTGATAGCGATAATATTTGCGCCGATGGATTCTAGTTCCTTTGCTTTTTTCACGTAATAATCTAGTGAGTATTTGTCTCTTGTTTCGTCCAAAATGTCGCCTGTGTAGCAAAGTGTTGCTTCCAAGATTTTTCCTTCGTCAAGTACACTGTCACACGCAAGTCTCATTCCGTCGATGTAGTTGAGTGAATCGAACACTCTGAACACGTCGATTCCGTTTTGCGCGGCTTTTTGTACAAATTTTACCACGACATTATCTGGATAATTCTTGTATCCTACGGTGTTGTTTCCACGAAGCAACATTTGGAATAAAATGTTCGGAATTCTTTTGCGAAGTTCTTGAAGCCTAATCCAAGGATCTTCCCTCAAAAATCTGTAGCTAACATCAAATGTTGCGCCGCCCCACATTTCCAAACTAAACAAGTCCTTCATTAATTCATTGGTAGCTTCTGCGATAGGGAGCATATCTCTCGTTCTCATTCGTGTCGCCATCAATGATTGGTGCGCATCTCTTAGCGTTGTGTCTGTGATTAGAAGTTTTTCTTGGTTCAAAATCCAATCGCTGAGTCCCTTGGCGCCTTTTTCTTCGAAAATATCCTTGGTTCCTGTAGAATTTGTTTTTGTAAATTCTGAGATTTGTGGAATATTGTATTCTTTTTTGTCACCTCTGATGGAGCGTTCGCTGATAAAATTCAACACTTTAAGCTCTTTATCAGTAGATGGTTTGATGTCGAAAAGTTCAGGATTTTTGGAGATAAATCCCGTGTCGCAAGTTCCTTTGTGGAATTCTTCAGTATTTAAAACGTTGATGATGAAGCCGATATTTGTCTTCACGCCGCTGATTTTAGTTTCTCTCAAAGCACGGATTGCTTTGTTGATTGTGTCGTTGAATGTTCTGGAGAATGCAGTGATTTTAACCAAAAGTGAATCGTAATATGGTGTGATAACGGAGCCTGTGAATCCATTTCCACCGTCAAGTCTCACGCCAAATCCGGAACTTGTACGATACAAATCAATCTTACCCGTGTCAGGCATGAAATTATTCGCAGGATCTTCTGTCGTGATACGGCATTGGATTGCGTAACCATTGCAGTGGACATCATCTTGTGAATAAATTCCTATCTCATCTGAGTCAAAACTTTTGCCGTCAGCAATCAAAATTTGCGTTTGAACGATATCAATTCCAGTGATAAGCTCACTAACTGTGTGCTCTACTTGAACTCTTGGATTTACTTCTATGAAATAGTGGTTTTCGTCTTCGTCCACCAAAAACTCCACAGTACCGGCATTTGTGTAGCCAACTTCCTTGCAGATTTTGATGGCATCGTTGTGAAGTTCGTTCTTAGTCTTTTCAGAAATTGAAAATGCAGGTGCAAATTCCACAACTTTTTGGTGACGTCTTTGAATGGAACAATCTCTCTCATATAAATGAAGAATATTTCCGTGATTGTCGGCTATGATTTGAACCTCGATGTGTTTTGGATTGCGGATGTATTTTTCGATAAACATATCGTCTGAGCCGAAAGCCTTCTTGGATTCGTTTTGTGCGCTGACGAAAGAACTCATCAAATCGGATTTCTTTTCGACAATTCTCATTCCACGTCCGCCGCCACCAGCACAAGCTTTTACCATTACTGGATAGCCGATTTGGTTTGCGATTTCCAACGCTTCGTTTTTGTTTCTGATAGGAGTTTCCACGCCTTCGATAGTTTGTACACCGGCTTTCTTGGCAACTAACTTCGATTGGACCTTGTCACCTAAACTATGTAGAACTGATTCGTCAGGACCCACGAAAATTATTCCGTTTTCCTTGCAACGTCTCGCAAATTCTGCATTTTCACTCAAAAATCCATAACCAGGATGAATAGCATCGCAGTGTTTGGATTTTGCAATCGCAATGATTTTTTCGATATCTAAATAACTCGACAAAGGTGATTCCGCATCCTTTATCAAATACGATTCGTCAGCCTTCGTTCTGAAAAGGGAAGTCTTGTCCTCTTCGCTATAAATCGCAACGCTTCTTATTCCAAGCTCACTACAAGCTCTGAAAATTCTAATAGCAATCTCGCCACGGTTTGCCACAAGAAGTTTTTTTATTTTATCCATATTACACCTCTTTAAATTTGGACATATTCAATATTATTTCGGTCTAACAATTCAATCGCATAATCATCTACACGATAAGCTTCGTGATAATAAATCTTGCTAATTCCTGCTTGAATCAAAGATTTCGTGCAATTCAAACAAGGAAAATGAGTCACATAACAAATACAACCCTTCACAGCAATTCCTTCTTTCGCACAATACAACAAAGCATTCATCTCTGCGTGAATCGTAGCAATACAATGTCCGTCACGCAAAGTGTGACCAACCTCGTCGCAGTGAGGATTGCCACTAATAGCACCATTGTAACCTGTCGATACAATCCTGTTGTCAGAATTCACCAACACACAACCAACAAACGCCCTGTCACAAGTGCTACGTGTCGCAACATTCAATGCCAAATCCATAAAATATTCATTCCAAGATTTTCTCATATTGACCTCTCATCATCATTAAAAAATTTCTTTACCTTTAATATTATCATAAAAGCACAAAAATCTAAACAGAAACACAGGGAAACCACACACAAAAATCACAACAGAAAATGATGGTGTCGTAAGTTGTATGCTTGACTTAGTAAAAGATTTATATTACAATTGTGTTACGATGTAACACAATAAAAGGAGTGATTTTATGGCTACTATAACGATTAGATTGAGCGAATCGGATAAGGAACTTTTCACAAATGTTTCAAAAGAAAAAAACAAAACTTTATCCGACTGGGCAAGAGAATCATTATTGGAAAAAATCGAACAAGAGTATGATGAAAAGATAATTAACGAGTATCTTCTAAACAAAGACCAAATGAAATTTTACAGTAATGATGAGGTAAAAAAAGAGTTGGGTATATGAGGGTTATTTATTCAGAAAAATCACTAAAATCCTTGAAAAAACTCGATAAGCCTATTCAAAAAATGATTATTCATTATATGGAGAAAGTAGGTCAATTAGAAGAGCCACGTGCAATAGGTAAGGCGTTGTCAGCCAATTTGAGAGGATTTTGGCGATACAGAGTGTCGAACTACAGAATTATTTGCGAGATTGATGACGATAAATTAGTAATCTGCGTTGTAGAAGTCGATCATAGGAAAAATATATATAAATGTTGAAAAAAGTTATTTGTAGTACGAGCTTTAATTCTACAAATAACTTTTTTATTTGCAAAAATTAAAGAATCATATCTGCACACAAAAAAAGCCATACAATGTGGCTTTTATTACTCATTTATGAACAAGTTAGGTGCTGTATAATATTTTCGGGCGCCACTTACGACGTTATCTTTTCCGATTCGTGTGTAAGGGGCTACGAAGTGTTTGTTGTAGATGAACAGTCCCACAACTTGTGTGAATTTGTTGAGTACGGGAGATTTTTCTTCAAATTCCAAGAACTCGCACTTATTCATATCATAATATTCTTGGAAGACGTAGCCTGTGCGGATAAATTCTGGAAGTTTTTCTTGCAATTCTTCTTCTCTCATTTCACTTCCTACGTATATTCCAAGTGATGCGTAGCCATCAATTGGTTTGAAGATGTATTTATCTTTGTTCATTATGATTTCGTAAGCGTCTCGTTCTTCGATTTTTTTCGTGAATGGAACGTGTTCGTCGATGAATTTCTTTTCTTCATTATTCAATAAAGCTTGTGTTTGTTCGTCTCTGAAGATTTCAAATATAAGCTTTGAGTGCATCAATTGTGACCTGAACGATCCTACCATGAAGAATGCGTTGTCCATGTACGCATCCAAGAATGGTTTGATTTGATCTTTTATTTTCAATAATTCTAATGTTACAATTCTTCTGTAAACCAAATCAATCACGTAATCTCCGTGGCACAATTTGCCATTTTTGTATTCTAAATCTCTGATGTCGATGATTTCGCAGTTGAATCCATTTTCTTCGTAGACTCTTTTGAATTCGTCAAATTCGTTTGGAGTTCCCACTTCCAAATTATCCACGATTGCTACATTTGGTTTCTTATCGGATACGTATTTTTTGTACATATCAGCTGTTTCCCAAACCCATGGAGTGAACATATCGACATTTTCAACGTCGTGTTTTTCCATGAATTTTTGCATAGCTTTTGTTTGAAGAAGAAGTTGTCCTAGTGTGTTGTCTTCGTTCATCGCAGATGATCCGTCAGTGTTGAGTTCACAAAGCATGTAGTTTACTCCGTCGTAGAACACGTCGTAGCGACAGATTGGAACGGGAACATCGTATCCTGGATCGTGAAGTACAAGTTCTTCAATTGCTGGATCCAATTGGAATATTTTACGATATTCAGGGTTTTCCACGAATTCTTTGGTGATTTTGTCAGTTATGCTCATCAAAACATTTGAAATGTATACAAAATCTGAGCGGTTCTTTTTGTTGTAGAAAAGACCTTGGTAGGTCATAGGTATTGGTTCTCCGTGATAAATCGCCTTAGACACTTTTGTTTTGGCGATAAAATCCACGAAATCCCTATAATACATATCTTCGTCTTCTCGTACTATTTTATATAATTCTAATGAATATTCGTCATTAAACATCTAAATCCTCCAATTTAATTTCATTTTCAATCACAGCTTCACGAAGTCCTTTTTCTTTGTAAATTTGTTCAAATACATCCCTAGGATTCATTCCTTTTTCCAACATTTCTTCTAGTGGAATAAGATAGCCGATTTCATTTGCAGGAAGTCCTGCCTTTGCCATATCCACAAGCATTTTGCAAAACTCTAACATGTTTACATTCATAAATGTAGCATCCAGTCCTTTTTCACGTGCATCTAGTTTTGCTTTCATGCAAGATTCGTATGTCATATTTTTGAATAACTCAGATAATTTGTCCAAGTTAGTATCATCGTAGAACAATCCTTTAATTAGAGCGACTGCTGAGAAATTAAGTGGATATTTGATTTCGTCCATCATTCTGATTTCGATGTATCGTTTTGCTCTTATATCGGGAAATACTATGGATAATGCGTGGAAAATCATATCAGTATCTCGAACATCTTCAAATACTTCCTTGAAAGTTTTTTCTCCTACATAGTATTGTTCGTGGTTTTCATCAATTGAGAAAATCAACGGCGTGTTTAATATATTTTCGGCGTATTTCTTGTAGCTCAAATCATCATCGAAACTAAAAGGATACATTCCGGATCTGTCAGTGTCTGTGTTTTCCCAGATAATTTCTCTCATGTTACGACTTTTTGCAGGATTTCCTTCGAAAATGTATGCGTTGTCGAATAAAGTGTAGAAAACTGGAGACAAACAGTTACAAATCTTGTATTTCTTAATGAAATCTTCTTCGGATGAGTAGTCGATGCTGCATTGCAAAGAGCAAGTCCCCTTCATCATATTGTGAGCCATATCTCCTCTTTCGTTGAAATATTTGTACATAAAATCGTATCTTTTTTTAGGCAAGATTTTAATCTCGTCGATTTTAGTCACAGGATGATAGCCCAAAGTCACCATAGCTTGGTTTTTCTTATCGAAAACTTCAACAAGTTTTCTCATATTTTTAATGTAAATATTCTTCAAATCGTCGATGTTCCACTTTGATGACAAAGCAACTTCAAATTGGCTTCCAGGTTCTGTCGACACTGCCAAATCATCATTTTCAAGTCCAAGGATAAAGTCTCCTTCCTTATAAGCGACACATCCTCCTTCGTGAAGTTCTCTGAGAGTTTCTCCTACTCCGTCTTCGCCAAAATACGACACAGTCTTCAAAGTATCTTTGTCTATGATGAAATGTTCCATCTCCATTCCGACAGTGAATTCTTCCTTTAATTTTTCTCCGCTTTTAATGTAGTTAATTACAGCTTCAAGCTGTTTTTCGTAATCCATTTTTACTCCTTTTTAATGTCTGCTACAGTAATATCACAAATTTTTATCAAATCTTCGGGAGCGATTTTGATTTGCGCTCCAATTTTGCCTCCAGACACGTAAATATATTCTTTATTTTCACAACTTTCGTCGATAAAAGTTTTAAATTTTGTTTTCATTCCGATAGGAGAGCAACCGCCTCTTATGTAGCCCGTAGTTTTCAACAAATCCTTAACGTGAATCATTTCAAGCTTTTTCACTCCACAGGCTTTCGCACACTTTTTCAGGTCAAGCTCGTCTTTTACAGCTACAACGAACACGAAATTTTCGTTCGTGTTGGAAACTGTGACAAGTGTTTTGAACACGTAAGCTTCGTCCTCATTTAATTTGTTTGCAACATTTTCTCCGCTTACATCGTCTCCTACAGAGTATTCTATATATTTATACCCAATTTTTTCTTTGTCGAGCATTCTCATTGCGTTAGTTTTTTTCATAAAAACATCCTTTCATTATTAATATTATACTACAAGTGAAAATTTTGTGGATTTATAAAATATTTGATACATTTACTTGCGTAAAATGTCTGTTTATGGGTAAATATATACGAGGAGGATTTTTAATGGAACAAAGTTTAAACATTAGATATATATACCACAGTTCATTTTCTTTGGAGTTTGAAGACAAGATTATTATTTTCGATTATTTTCAAGGAACTTTGCCAAAAAATGTGAACGATAAGAAGGTGATTTTCGTGGTGACTCATTCACACGCGGATCACTACAACGAGAGTATTTTCGATTATGAAAATGCTAGTGATATTACATACATTGTCTCAGAAGATGTATACGAAGAGGTTTTTGATTACGATAAGAAGGATAATGTTGTATTTTTGGGACAAGATAATATCGAAGATTTGAAGAAGCATTTCGACAAGAAGGTTATTAAACTTGAAGTTGGTGAATCGACTTCTGTGTACGGTGCAGATTTTACAGCGCTTGGTTCGACTGATATGGGAATTAGCGTGTATTTTGAAGCAAATCATTTGAAATTTTTCTTCGCTGGAGATTTGAACAATTGGGTGTGGGAAGAAGACACAGAAGAAGAAAAGCAAAAGATGCAACAGGATTTCTCCAAGGAAATCGACAAGATAGGGCATGTTGACATAGGATTTTTCCCAGTTGATCCTAGATTAAAGGCAAGATACGATTTGGGTGTGAATGAATTTGTCGACAAATGCAACCCAAAAGTTTTGTTCCCAATGCATTTTACAAAAGATCCAACAATCGTGGACACATTCATCGACACACACGATTACGAGGGCTGCAAGATTGTGAATATGAAAAAGGAACACGATACTTTTCAAGTTATAATAAAATAATTGATTTAATATAATATTTTTGGTAAAATTAATATACAAGAGGGAGTAGCTTAAAAATATTGTGTCGTCATTACGGTTGAAACCCGGCACAAAGCCACTTTGGTTAGCAAGACTTTTGCCAGAAATGGTGAAAGTTTTTTTTATTATGAAATTAACAGGAGGTAAGAGATTGGATTGGTACAAGGAATCTAATGAGAGTGTTATCAAAAGTTTGGACACAGATCAAAACAACGGTCTATCCGACAGTAAGGTAACGAGTTTATTAGAAAAATACGGCAAGAACGTATTAAAAGAAAAGAAGAAAAAGTCCATGGCAGCCAAATTAAAGGATCAATTTTTGGATCCGATGATAATTATTTTGCTATTTGCATCTATTTTATCCATGGCTATTGGAGAAGTTACAGATAGTATTATTATCATCGCTATCGTTATTGTGAATGCGGTGCTTTCGATTTATCAAGAAGGTAAAGCTGAACAAGCGATAGAAGCTTTGCAAAAAATGGCAAGTCCAAAAGCCAAGGTCATCAGAAATGGCAAGATTATGGAAGTGGATTCACAAAATTTGGTTCCAGGAGATATCGTTGAATTGGAAACAGGGGATATTATTCCTGCCGATTTGAAATTATTGGAATCTACTAACTTGAAAATCGACGAATCATCGTTGACTGGTGAATCGGTTGCTGTTGAAAAAAATGCGAAGGATGAGATTACAACGGACGCAGGAATTGGCGACAGAACTAACATGGCTTACAGTTCTTCTATCGTAAGCTACGGTAGAGCGAAGGGTGTCGTTGTAGAAACTGCACAAAACACAGAAATCGGTAAAATCGCTACAAGCTTGGCACAAGTTGAGGACGAAGAAACTCCTCTTCAAAGAAAATTAGCACAATTATCTAAGCAATTGGGTATTGTAACAGTCGTTGTGTGCGCAATTGTGTTTGCAGTTGGATATTTCTTATATGATTTCGACGCGTTGAATATGCTTATGACTGCGGTATCACTTGCAGTTGCAGCGATTCCAGAAGGACTTCCAGCTATAGTTACAATCGTACTTAGTTTGGGAATGGGAAGAATGGCTGAGAAAAACGCCATCGTCAAGAAACTTTTGGCTGTTGAAACATTGGGAACAACAACTGTAATTTGTTCCGACAAGACTGGTACATTGACTCAAAACGAAATGACTGTGAAGAAAATCTACGTCGATGGAACTGATGTCGATGTCACAGGAACAGGCTACAAACCTGTTGGAGATTATTTGATTGAAGACCGTAAAATGCAAGAAGATGACATCAAATCTCTTAACACTTTGCTTCACATAATGAGTCTTACAAATGATTCAAAACTAATCGAAGAAGACGGAACTTACAAAATAGTGGGAGACCCTACAGAAGGAGCGCTTCACACAGCAGCTGGAAAACAAGACATCACAAAAGATGAATCCAATCAAAACTATCCTAGAATAGAAGAAATTCCATTCGATTCAGATAGAAAAATGATGACTACATTCCACGACAAATTCTTAACTGACAAAGTCGTATCCTTCACAAAAGGTGCGCCAGATATAATTATCGAAAAATGTAGCAAGATTTTAATCGACAACGAAATCAAACCACTAACAGAAGGATTAAAACAAAAATTATTGGCAAAAAACAGCGAATACGCAAAACAAGCACTTCGTGTATTAGCCTATGCACTTCGTGAACACGATGATTTGCCAAGTGAAATCACATCTGAAAACATCGAAAGAGACATGGTATTTGTAGGATTATCAGGAATGATAGACCCACCAAGACTAGAAGTAAAAGATGCGATCAAAGAATGTAAAACTGCGGGAATCACACCAGTTATGATCACTGGGGATTATTTGGAAACAGCAGTAGCAATCGCAAAAGATTTAGGAATTTGTACGGACGACTCACAAGCAATAATGGGAGCTGAACTTAACAATATGTCAGACGAACAAATCCGTGAAATCGTCAAAGAAAAGAGAGTTTACGCGAGAGTTTCTCCACAAAACAAAGTACAAATCGTAACAGCATTAAAAGAAAATGGACACATTGCAGCGATGACAGGTGACGGCGTCAACGATGCACCTGCAATCAAAAAAGCAGACATCGGAATTGCGATGGGAATCACTGGAACAGACGTTGCGAAGAACACATCAGAAGTTATCCTTACAGACGACAACTTTGCAACCATTGTAAACGCAGTAGAAGAAGGAAGAATAATTTACTCCAACATCAAAAAATTCGTATCATTCCTATTAAGCTGTAACATCGCAGAAATTCTTATCGTATTCTTGGCGATAATGTTCAAATGGGACACACCATTTATCCCAATTCAATTATTATGGTTAAACTTAGTGACAGACTCATTCCCAGCAATGGCGCTTGGAGTTGAAAAAGGAGAAGCTGACATCATGAACAGAGCTCCTCGTTCACCAAAAGAACCAATCATCGACAAGAACATGAGACTAAGCATCATCGTTCAATCATTGGCAATCACAGTTGCAACATTGTTCGCTTACAACTACGGATTGAACCATTTTGATGGCCACATTGAATCTGCAAGAACAGTTGCATTTGCAACATTGATACTATCAGAATTACTAAGAAGTTATTCAGTAAGAAGCGAACACAAATCAGTATTCCAAATCGGATTATTCTCAAACAAAGCATTAGTAATGGGAACATCACTTTCATTATTATTAATGCTAGCAGTAATCTACATTCCTGGAGTAAATGATGTATTCGAAACAATACCACTTCACATTGAACACTACAAAGTAATATTGCCATGTGCATTGTTGCCATTCGCAGCAGGAGAAATATTAAAAGCAGTAAAAAGCAAAAAATAATAGACAACAATAAAGGCGTATCGTGTGATACGTCTTTTTTAGTGGGTTGGGAGATAGAAGGTGACAATAAGAAATTAATAAGCTAATTAAAGAAATTAATTTTTACAAATCTTTTTGGCCTTCCAATATTATTTTGTGTATTTTTATCAATAAATTCTCCATAACCATTTTCTACCAAACTATTAATTATTCTGTTTGCACTCCTAACACTAAGTTCAAGTATTTCTGAAATTTCGTAGCTAGAAAATTCATACTTATTTAGTCTTATCATAGCATCATATAACTGATGAATTCTCTTGGGAATAACTCCGGTATCTTCTGATATTTCCAATATTTCATCATCCGTTATTAAGTTAATCGGATGCAACTTTTCATTTTGGTTATAATAATGGAATGCTATTCCGTCAAAGTAAGTTATATTGTTGGATTCGTCATCTAATGCTTTCTGAGAATTTCTCAAAGCTTTTTTTACTGAAATATCGGACCCAATGCCAGCTATAAAATTATTTAATTCATATTCTTTTAAAAAATTCGAAACTAGCGCCATATTAAACCTGTTATTGTAATAGTTTTTCGTTGAGATTATAGTAATACTATTATCTTCGTTAAAATCTACAAAAGCATCTATTGATTTAGAGAATTTTATAAAAGGCTTTTTATAATCTAAAACGTTAATCTGATTGACTGGCTGAAATCTATAAACCATTATTTTTGATTTATCTAATTTAGATATTTTTATCTCAAGTAATAAGTCTTCAATACTGTTTTTTAAATCTATTATTGAAGGAAACATTCTATAGACTGGAAGATCTAAGCTCTTAAAAAGAGAATAAATATATCCGAAAGATGTAACTACGTAATCTATTTTGTTGTCATAAAAAAGTTTCAAATGTTTTGTTATATAGTAATCTTCATTGTTTTCGGGCTTAGATTCTTCTATATAGAATTTACTAATTGAATAATTAAAATCAGTGATAATATCTTCAATTGTTGTATCAGAAATAATATCAAAAGATATTCTTGCATTTGAATGAAGACAATTATCTGACTTCATCTTTTCCAAGCATTTGATTAAAGATATTGAATCATGTTTAGCAAATGAAATAGGAACGTTAAGATCGTATTTTAATAGTTCGAAGTATACTCCCATTCCTGTAACAAAAATTCCGTCTATATCTTCTGTAATATTATCAACTATGTCTTTTATGTTTTTTACTTTGTCCAAAACTAAATTGTAATAGGTAATATCGCCAAAGTTCTTATCAATAATTCCATTTATTAAATTAACGCTGTCTTGTGTGCCAATTATTGCTAAATTTACCATTTCCATCTCCTCAATGAAATTCATCTTATGTATATTATATCAAAATGAAAAAAAATTAAAATAAATTGAAAAAACACTTGACAAAAACATAAAAAGACATAATAATATAATTAAAGACATAAAAAAGACATAGAATCAAAAAATAATTTAAGGAAAGGAAGTATTTTATGGAAAATCAATTTTTTTATGCGAATCACCCACTAATGTACATAGCATGTTCAGTGGGAATATTGTTGGTATTATTTCAAGCAACAGTAGTTTTGAGAAAAACTATAAAATGTGCTAAGGAAAAAGGAATGGACAGTAAAAAAGTAAGAAAGGGGATTACAACTAGTGCAATATCTAGTATAGGTCCTGCATTGGGAATTGTAGGAAGCATCTTAGCTTTAATTGTTTCTTTGGGTGCTCCAGTGACTGCTCTTAGAATGAGTGTAATTGGGGGAACGAATTACGAAACTATGGCAGCTAACTTTGGAGCAAAGGCCTTAGGTTCAGAACTATCTACAAAAATGGATCCGGTTGTTTTTGCGAACGCTTTATGGGTTCCAGCTCTAGGCGTAATGGGTTGGTTGATTATTATGTTCTTTTTTGGTCACAGAATGGATAAAATAAATAATTTACTTACAGGAGGAAGAGAAGCTCTTCTACCAGCAGTAAGTGTTGGGGCAATGCTAGGAGCATTTGCATATTTTAATGTTGATAACCTAATGAAAATTTCAGTTAAACCTCAACTAGCAATATCTACAATAACAGGGTTTATAATTATGGTGATTTGTCAATTGATTGGCAAAAAAGCGAACTGGGTTAAACAATGGTCACTAACATTTGCTATGTTTGGTGGTGCAATTGTTGCAAGCTTTTTTATGTAGGAGGTAAATTATGAATACTTATGAAAAATACACAAAAGATGTACAAAAGTTTGGAAGAATGACTATGATTCTAGGAATGATAGCGGTTTTATTACCAGCTTTGTTTATGGCTTTTTACTTTAAAATTTTGCCACCTGCAACGGCTATTATTGCTGGAACAATAAGTCAAATTTCGGTTTCAGGGGCATTTTATATTAGTGAGCCTATAAGCTATTATCCAATCCTTGGCTCTACAGGTTTATACGTTTCAACATTGTCTGGAAACAGCGTTAATATGAAAATTCCAGCTGCAGCAACATCAATTGAAGCATCAGGATATAAAGCGGGTACAGAAGAAGGTCAATTAATGGGAACTATGGGAGTAGCGGTTTCAGTTTATGTAGCAGTATTCTTCGTTATATTAGCAACAGCGTTAGGCCAAGGAGTTATATCAAATATTCCAGACTCAATTAAAAATGTTTTGACGTTAATAATTCCTGCCTTATATGGTGGAATATTTGCTCAATTTTCGGTAAAATCCTACAAAACTGGAATATTTGCTCTAGTTGTTTCATTTATTATGACAAATTTAATGGCATTTTTAAACTTGAAAAACTTATCATTCGTAATCACGTTGACAACAGTATTTTCATCAATTGCATTCGCCAAAACTCAACTTGAAACTATAAAGAAGAACAGTTAGGGGTGATTTATGGTAGATTTAGAAAAACTAGAGAATATATTCAAGGAGTTAGTTAACATATACTCTCCATCAAAAAACGAAAAAGAAGCATGCGATTATGTTGTAAATTACTTAAAAAATTTAGGTTGTGAGATTTATCTTGACGAATCACAGCATAAGTATGGTGGTAATTGTCCTACGATATTTTCTGTACTAAGAGGGAACAAAAATGGTGCTGTGACACTTTCTGCTCATATTGACGTAGTAGAACCTAACAAAAGTGTGAAGATAATAGAAGAGGGAAATATTATAAAAACAGATGGTAGCACAACATTAGGTGGAGATGACAAGGCGGGAGTCGCTGTCATACTTTATGCATTAGAATATCTAGTAAAAAATAAAATAGAGCATGAAGATATTTATTGTATGATAACTCCAGGAGAAGAAGCTGGAATGTTAGGAGCGAGAAATATTGATTGGGAAGAAGTTTATAAGCATATTAATCCTGCAAATAATACAATTGTGCTAGATAACGCAGGAAAATCCAAATATATTGCCTATCAAGCTCCAGCGTGCAATAACTTTGAAATAACAGTTCATGGCAAGAAAGCACATGCAGGAATAGAGCCTGAAAAGGGAATAAGCTCTATACAGGTAATTTCTGAAATTATCTCCAAAATGGATATTTTGAGAATAGATGAGCTTACTACAGCAAATATTTCTTACATTAACTCAGATTTTCCAACTAACGTCGTTCCAGATAAAACAATTTGTAAAGGTGAACTAAGATCTCACTCATATGAAAAAATACAGAGCGTTTTGAATTTATACGAAAGTATCTGCAAAGAGGTGTGTGAAAAATTTGATGCATCTTATGACTTTGACTACATTCAAGCTTATCCACTATTGAGATCAACAGATGATTTACAATTTGCAAAGTTATTCCAAGACTGTTACAAGAAAATAGGAGTAGATAGTGAGTTACAAGTAATTGGTGGAGGATCTGATGCTAATTTTTATGCTGAACAAGGCTTCAATGCAATAATTATCGGTGTAGGAATGCAAAAAGTTCATACTACTGATGAGTATCTTGAGGTTGATGAAATGAAAATAGCAGCTGAGGTATTGTTGGAATACCTTATGAGAGATTAGTATGAATATTATCGAAAAAGTTAAAGAGTATGAAAGTTTTCTGATTAAAGAAAGAAGAATTCTTCATCAGATACCAGAAATAGGATTAGATACTTATCAAACTTGTGAAGAACTGGAGAAAGTATTAATTGAGCACAAAATACCCTACAGAAAAGTTCTTGGATCAAGAGGAATTATAGCGTTGGTTGATTCAGGTAAGCCTGGGAAATGCCTAGCTATAAGAGCAGATATGGATGCACTTGAAATAAAAGAAGAAACGGATTTGGATTTCAAATCACACAATGGATTTATGCATGCATGTGGTCATGATTGTCACATGGCAGATGTTCTTACTACATTATTAGTTTTGAATTCTATTAAACGAGAATTTTCAGGAGTTGTGAAATTTATTTTTCAACCTGGAGAAGAGTATCCGGGTGGAGCTGAGTTGATGATAAAAGAAGGTGCATTAGATAATCCTAAAGTAGACTGCATAATAGGTCATCATGTTGGAGGACTGTTTGCGAGTGTACCTCATGGAAGCATTGGTTTTAAAAGTGGTAATCTTATGGCTTCTATGGATAAATTTGTAATACGAATTGAAGGAAGCGGTGGACACGGATCTATGCCAGAAGATACAGTTGACCCTATTGTATGTTTAGTAGATATTGTTCAGGCTATAAACAGAATTAAATCAAGAGAAATTAGTTCTTCTGAAAAATGTGTAATTTCTGTATGTAAAGTAAATTCTGGAATTAATCAAAATATTATACCTTCAGAAGCTGAAATTGAAGGAACAGTAAGAACATTTAATGATGATGTTAGAAAATATATAAGAAAGAGGATAGGGGAAATTTCTGAATATTATTCACAAGGTAATAGATGTGGTGTAAGTTATGATTATGCATGGAAGTATCCGCATCTAGCTAACAATGATAATATTATTGAATTATTAAAAAAATCAACCAGAAAGATATTTTCGGAAGATATAATACATGATATTGAATCTGAAACTATGGCTGGAGATGATATGGCATATTATCTTGAAAAAGTTCCAGGAGCATACTTTATGTTAAGTAACTTAAAAATGGATAAAAACGGAAAAACTTACCCAAATCATCACCCAAAATTTGATATTGATGAAGGTGAATTGTACAAAACTGTTGCAATTTGTGTGCAATTTGCACTTGATTATCTAAATTAAAAAAACAGGAATCAGTTGATTCCTGTTTTACTATTTTACGCACTATCTTGAAACAGCTGATGTCATTACTTTGAGCAATTGACCTGTGACGGCGTCTCTTTCATTTTCGTACTTTTGATGTAGTGCTTTGTATTTTATTGTGTATGTTTGCGATTCTTTGTCTAATTTGATTTCCCAATCTTTGATGTCTTCTTTTTCAAGATAATTTTCTTTTATTTCCATTTCTTTTATTTTGGCTTCGTCCAAGAACACGTTATTTTTTCTTTTTTCTTTTGTTTCTGGGTCTTCTCCTTCAAGGTCCAATCCGTTTTGCACTTTTACTCCATCTATGCTGACATTTGCTTCTGAATCGCCGTTTTTTGCGATGATTCCATCTTTTCCGATATTTGCTTCTGAGTCGCCGTTTTTTGCGATGATTCCATCCTTTCCGATACTTACTTCTGAGTCACCATTTTTGATATGTATGCCGTCTTCTCCAGAAGTTTTCACGCCAGTATTTCCAACGTTTTTCACTCCACAAGAACTTAGCATAGCGCATGCCAATAAAACTACTAATAATTTCCTCTTCATGATATTATCCTCCTTAAATATATTATACCCCTTAATAAGCAATAAATAGTGGAAAATGTTTACAAAATGTCAACGATATATCAATTTTATTGCAACAAATTACTGAAAATTAGAATTTTTGTAGCCAAAATCATAACCATTAACCCCAATGCTATGAGTAAAACTAGAAGACATTCCTTTAATTTTATTATGGGTTCATTAATTCTAGTATTTTTTTCTATGTTTACTTTGACGATACTAGTAGAAATATAAAATATTATCATGCTTATAAAATAATATTCTGTTAAATAGATTGATTTCGTTATGAAAAAATCCAAGATAACAGCCAAGAGTAAGAATATACTAGACAAGTAGCACATTGATTTTATGGTATCTTTTCTAAGATGTTTAACATTTCTTGGCTGATATATCAGCAAGAACTTTGATTTGTGTGCATTCATAACACTAAAATACAATATAAAAAGTATACTTAATAAAGTAGTGGAGAAATTCAATCCATATAAATTCTGTGGTGAATTTATAGAAGAAAATACACTTATGAAAAGTATTACAATTAGTTCGTATTTAATTTTATCTCTTAAAATATAGCGGAATATTAGTCTTGTCATTTATTGTCCTTTCTGATTTGGTGATTTCAACAGAAGTGGATTAACACAAAAAAGGATTGTAAATAAAGGTATCATGTACCGTAGTTTTAATTCAGGCAGTATTTTTTCCAAATTTATACCTACAGTAGGTATATATAAATATGAAGCAAATATAATATAATATGAAATTCTAAGAGCTGTGTACAGTATATTTGATTTCTTTGTGTTTTCTGTCACATAAAAAAACAACGTATCCAAAAACATGTACAAATAAATAAGTACGCCAAACATAAAGAAAGATTTGATTTCCAGTATATCTACAGAAGTTGGAAATAACATATAAATTATGAAGATATATGTTATCGTAGCTTTCTTATACATGAAGTATTTTCTGACTTTAGTCTTGTTGAAACTAGGGAAAAAAGTCATAAAATCCATTTCTCTTTGAGTTATACTATCAGTTCTTATCTTGAAAAATCCCATAAAAGCTAAGAATAAAGCGCATAATTCTTTTATTGCATAAGAATTTGATGTTAAAGAACTTAAATATTTTAAAAATAAAAAAATCGCTGAGATTATCAAAACCAATTGGATTGCGCCTGATATTTTATCAATTTTTATTTCTTTAAAACGTAGTTTCATATCCAATTTAAATATTTCTCTCAAAAATCTCGTCCTCCAGTTGCTTCTTATCCTTTGAATTGGCGAATATTTTTTTTACTTTACCATTTTTTAAAAGTACAAACTCATCACATATATCGATAAGGCTGTCTAAAATATGTGAAGAAATCAAAATTGTAGAATTTTCCTTCAATTGAAGGATTAATTTTTTGATTTCATAAGAATATTTCAGATCAATGCTATTAAATGGTTCGTCCATAATTATTAGGGAATAATCACCCGTTAAAATATTAATTAAAGTCAACTTTTTCTTCATTCCTTCAGATAATTCAGAAATTAAAGTATCTTTCTTATCTTCTAGTCCAAGTTCAACTATTAAATCTTCAGACGTTTTATTGGAAGGGGAGTATTCATTTACAATTTTACAAAATTCACTTACTGTTAAAAAATAATACGGAGATACTTGGGAAGGTATGTATAAAATATCATTTTCGTTATAATCTTGGATATCAAAACTTGTGTTTGCTTTTATCATTTTGGATAATATATCCATCAAAGTTGTCTTACCAGCACCGTTTTCTCCAATCAGTCCTATAATTTTATTGTTTCCTATTTCTAGATTTTCGATGTCTAATTCGAAATTTTTGTATTTGTGATTTATTCTTCTTATAATCATGTGATCTCCTCAATATAATCAAATACTAGTTATATATATAATAATATATATTTGTAAAAAAGTCACACACGCTAAGCACCTATTTATAAATTATTTCAATAAATCACACATGTGTTATTTTCCAGATTTATATTTCACTATGGTATAATAAAGTTGGAGGATAGTATGAGTTATTTTAATTACTGGACAAGTGTTCTGGTGGTGTTTGCAATTATATTTTTGTTTGCCAGAACGATTTCAAATGAAAAGCAAATTGTCGCATTTTTTTCGAAATTAATCTACGTTGTAATTATTCCGGCGAATATTGCGATTAGTTTGAGTGAACTTACGTACAAGAATTTCAACATCAAACTTGGTGTATTTTTTGTGTATTTGTGGATATTGTCTAAGATTATGACGATGATTTTCCAAATCAACACGAAGGACAAGGATTCGTTGGAACCTGCGTTTATTTTCTCAAATATTATCGTGATGAGGCCGTTTTTGCAAAGTGTTATGGACAAGAATATTATGAACAATCTGATTATAATTTCTTGTGTGATTTATCTTGTGTACATGCTTTACAAGAGAATTTTCAATGTGACAGACTTTTTGATGGCGATGGGCTTTTCCGTAGCTTTTTGTATTAGTGCGATTTATAAGTTCTCATACATACTAACTCCTCTAAAAATTATTCAATCGACAAGTTCAGTTGTGATTATAATAGCATTTGCACTTGCAATATCGAGCGTTGATATGAAAAGTTTGTTTGATTTGACATCCATTATGCTTACTGTTGTGAATTTGCTGATAATTCCAGTGTTTACATATGTCGTGGTGAGTGCTGTGACGAATAATGAACTTTTGATTAAATCCATAATTATGTACACTGCGATTGGCCCAGCTTTTGTGATTTCGTCTGATTTTTATAAGAAAACGAAAACCAGGATTATGGAGCTTGGATTTTTGTTGTCGGTCGTTACGGTGTATATTTTGAATTATTTGTTCTTTTAAATAGCAGAACATATGTTGCTATGTTGTGTTTGAAGTTATATAATGATGTTAATAGGAGGTGTAGAGAATGAAAAAAGAATTTGAAGTTACGAAATATTTGATTTATTCATATGAAAGACAAACTGGCAATAGAATTCAAAGCGAATTAAAATTGCAGAAACTAATGTATTTCTCACAAAGGGAATCTCTATGCTTGACTGGACATCAATTATTTGATGAAGAATTTGAAGGCTGGATACATGGACCAGTGTTGCCATCGTTGAGATATTGCCTGGAAAATTCAGAAGTGTTTGATATTGAAGGCGGATTTTCTTTGACAGAAGAAGAAAAATACGTGATTGACAACACAATTGCTCAATATGCTAAGTATGATGCGTGGTATTTGAGGGATTTGTCCCACGAAGAATATTGTTGGCAAAAAAGTAGGGAAGGACTAACTGACAAGCAACAAGGATTTAATAAGATAAAGCTTGATGATATAAGAGTGGATGCGAATAAGTTAAGATCTTACGATTCGGTGTTCGATATGTATGTAGACGAATTTGAAGATATTGAGGGTTAAGTATGAATAATTCTAGTAAAGAATGGTCTATATACAAAGTTAGATTTCCGTACTACAATTCCAAAAACAACAGGATTGAATACAAATCCAGACCGTTTTTAATTATAAAGGAAGCTGATAATAAATTTCCTAAAGATTATAACGCACTTCCTGTTTCGAAGATAACGGACAGAAGTAGAAGGAACGTGAAGTATGATGTGGCAATCAATAAAAATGATTATCCCAATCTGAATCTAACTCAACCGATTAGTTTTATTAGAATTCACAAAATGCAAACTGTTAATGAAAAAGACTTGTATGCTCCAATTGTAACGGATATTGATGCAGAATATCCCGATTTAGTTGTAAATATCAAATTATTAATAGAAGAATATTATACAAATTTTAAATAGGCGATTGATTTCGCCTATTTTTTTGCATCAAAAAAAGAGGACATGTCCTCTTTTAATTTTAACGTTATTCCAATGGTCTGTAATCTTCTGCCAATGCATCTCTCAAGTAAACGAACAATTTGTCGTATTCTTTGATTGCACGGTAGTATTTATTGTTTGGAAGAACGTAATATTTCTTGTAATCTTTTGTGAATGCTTTGATGAGTCCTTTTCCTTGTTTATCTATGAGTGGCTTGTCGATGTCTAGTCCCGATATCAATATTACTTGTGTGGAGTAATTGTTCTTGGTAACTGTGTTGTATCCACCGATTGTAGTCAATTTGTAGATGGAGTTGGTGTCTTTCATATATTCTCTAACTTTTAGTGGTATGACATCTTTTTTCACAAGTAAGATTGGTGCTTTGATTTTTTGTGCAACTGTAGATGATACGAGTGCATCTGCGAACACTTCGCCGCTTGTAGTGATGACTTCCGCTGGATTTGCGTTTACTCTCTTAGCGACTTCAACGCTGGATTCGTATCTGTCCACACCTGCAAGTCTTGTGACACGTTTTTTAGTCAGATTTTCGATTTGGTTTTTCACAGATTGATTTACAGATATTTCTCCACCGACTATTGTAACGCTGTCGATATTTCCGATTGATTGTATAAATTTTCTCGTAGATTGTGATAATCCTTCGTTACTTACAAGCAAGATTGGGGCGTTTTGGTGTGCTGCAAGGCTTGTAGCATACAATGCATCTGCATAATTTGTCCCTGCTGCAAATATCAAATTAGTAGTATTTGCACGTGTTTTTGCAGACTCTGCTGATGTGTCGTATCGATTATTTCCCATAATTCTAGTGATTTTCGCGTGAGGGAAATTTCTTCTCAAATTATTTTCAACTTTTTTACTGATAGTGTTCACGCCACCCATCAGATAAATCTCATCCAAAAACATCTTGTCAAGCGCTGATTTGGTTTCAATTGACAATGAATTCTTACCAGTGTACAAAAGTGGGTACTTGCCCATAGACACGTTCGTCGCACTGATTGCATCGGGATATGCGTTGTCATTCACAAGAATAACCTTGTTCGTATTTGCAAAGTAATGACGTTGCACATTCACGGCAGTCTTCGCCCTGTTTTCGCCTTGGAATCGTTGGTGAATAACATTCTTGAACACACCATCTTCATTAGTAGTGATTTGTTCCTGCTTTTTCTCAGTTTCATCTTTAGTTTTTGCATTAGCATCAGATTTTTTTGCAGTATCATTTGCGCTTGCTTCAACCTTTTCCGAAGCCACTTCATTTGCACTATCCTTGTCCGCAACACTCACCACAGGAAAACTCAACATACATGCTAGCATCAAAGCCACCAATTTTTTCATAAAACACTCCTTGTATAATTTTCAACTACCAAACGACTAATTCAAAACGATGAAGAACAACAAAGTTGTACCCATCAGAAAACCAATCGCACTCATCACAATCTTCACAATAGCAGCTGTTATCGTCGCCTTGTTCAAAAAATCGGGCTTGAATTTGTCATACATCACAATGCTGTACACGAAACCCGAAATCACATTCACAATCACACTAACAGCTGGAATTCTAGTGTTAAACACAGAAGAGAGCACAATAGTAACCAAAGTGTACACACTAGCTTTCGCCAAAAATTCTGCGTTCGAAATCTTTGCCACCATATCCTTTTTTAAAAAACTTGTCGCAATCCAAAAACTCAACACACACGAAAAAGGTGTCATGACAGTCTTCGAAAAATACGACAACGGAAGCGACAAACTCAGAAAATCCTTCGACGAATTCGGAGGACTAATCTTCATCCACAACATAAATGAAAGTAAACTAATTACTCCTGAAATAATCAGCGTGAACATCCACGCGCCCTGTTTCTTCTCTATTGTTTTAATATGTTTTTCTAAACGTGAAAACACTTCACCATAAAATTTTTCCATAAAAACTCCTCTTAATTTATACTCTAATTATAACCCAGTACAACAAAGCATTCAATAATCGGATTTCATAAGATTAATCACTAAATACATTTTTATAACAAAAAAATAACATATTACAACAATTTGAATACAAAATGAATAAAACAAAAACGAACTACGAAAAAATTTTGGGAAAAAGGGATTTTGTTTGACGTTTGTATTCATTTTAAAGTATAATTTAATCAGAATAAACTAAATATTTTTAAACTAGTAGTATATTTCAAAAATAAAATAAATTACAAAGGAATTACAATAATTTAAGGAGGAAATTGTTTTGAAAATTAACAAAAAATTACTCATGGCTGCATTAGCCAGTGCAGTAATTGTATCGGCACCACAATCGAAAACATTTGCCGATAAGCAAACAGATAGCTCACAAGCTGTCACAGAAAAATTAATTGACAATCAACTTGCAAAAGCAAAAGAATCTGCTGAACAAAAAAATTCAGAAAAAGCGCAAGCAGAAAACTTAGCAAACGCAGAAGAAAAAGCGAACGCAGATGAAGAAAAACAAAACCAACAAGAAAGCTCGGAATTAAAATCAGAAAAGGAAATAAATTCCAAGAAAACAGGCTTCGGATCACAAGCATTAAATCACCCAGCACAAGCAACAGCAGTAAGCAATGTGGGAAATGAAGCAGATAATTCTGGACTTGAAGTGTCTGATGAAAAACCTGCAGAAGCACAAAAAGCTGAACCAGCTGAGCCAAACTATTCTGAAGACGAAAAGAAGGTAGGAAACTACCGCGAAAGCCAAATGGAACCAGGCCAAGTAGATGAAAATGGCGACCTAGTTTCCGGTGGTCCAACTCATACTGAACCAAATAGTCCTGATATGGACTTTAAGGACGGAGCTCGCTACAAGACCCTAGAACCAGGTGGTGATAGTCCAGACAAGAAAAAGTTTGGTATTGAAATAGAAATCGACAAAGAAAAGGGCCAAAGGACCTATACGGAGATTGGCTTTACCAATTCTGGACTTCTTGGAGGAGTACTTGATAATGGCTCTAACCCAGCAAATGATGAAGGGAAAGAGCTTGCTGATGGCTTCAAAGACCCTAACTACAAGGCTGAAGCTGATCTTGATATAACGTCTTCAGGAAAACAAAGGAATGTGAATATTTGGGCTAGTGAAGAAGACCTAAAGCATATCAATAACACAGCTAATGACAATACCACCATGGCTTGGCAAGGCAAATACAAAGCTGATAATCCTAATGGTCTGAAAGCTACTCAAGGGAATAGTGCTAGCTTTATTTTTACAGTCAACCCATGGCCAAATGAAAATGACAAACTCCAATTAATTAAGCTAGAAGGAGAGTACAAGGACAAGGTCTTTGTCAAAGGCCAAGAAGTAGATACAAAGATAAAAGTAGAAAACCTAGATGACAATGCCAAGGGAAGACTAGTAGGCCAAGTTTATAATCCAAACACAGGCAAGGTCGTACCGGGAGCCAGCGCCTATATTGACGAAAATGGTATTGTAAAGGTAAAAATGCCTAAGGGCGCCCTAAAACAGGATGCAAGTGGCAAGTATGTAGTAGATGAAGAGTCTATTTTTAACACAGCTGACTATAAGGGCATCCAACATCTAGATGTCAGATTTTTTGCCCGTCCTAGAACTAAAGCTGAGTTTGAAAATGTAGCTTCTAAAAACAATGAATTTACCAATGGTGATGCGAAGTATACAGAAACAGGTGCAGGTACTGTTGACATCAACCATAAGGGAACCAATGTCACAATCGACAAGCAAGGCATCGACCGCTACGACCACTACAACCTAATTGGCAAGTTTAACCTAAACCTTGATGATACAAGACACTATGACCAAGATTTCAAAGATCAACAAGGAAATAAACTCGATGAACATACTTCAACAAAAGTAATTCCCGGTGAAGACTTTAGTGTCGAGATACAAGATCCGGCAGAAACCGGAGGTACCCAAAAAACCGGTGCAGAGATGGACGGTGCTTATAGTCGTGGAGAGGCCTCAGGTAAACTAAAAGCAGAATTTCTTGATATAGCCAACAAACAAATTGCTGATGATTTAGGAGTTGACTATGAGGAATTTATCACAAGCGACGATTACGCAGACAAACGCTGGATGATTGATGGTAAGTCTGACAATATTTCCAAGTTTACAATAAGAGCTCCAAAACAAGCCAAGGCCGGTGACTTCTTAGCCCTACCTGTTGAATACACCTATACCAATGGATCTACAGATACCCACTGGTTCCATTTTGTTGTTCAAGAAACAAACAACAATAAACCGGAATACCTGGCAGAAGTAGGTCCTCAAGGCAACACTTTAGTTAATAATCCAATTGTTACAACTAGTGAAGCAGACTTAAAGAAAAATCAACCCGAGTCCTACGAACTGATTGGAAACACCTTTAAGGACAACAAGGGCAATGTGTGGAATGTATCTATTGATCAAACCACAGGAGCTGTAACAGCAACCCTTCCAGCCAATCTTCCTAATGGCAAGCAAATTAATGGTGGAGAAAAACTGACTGTTCCTGTTAGGGTAAACTACACTGACCAAACAACTGGTGAAAAGAAAACCGAAGAGATTAAGGCACAGTTTATTGCCACAAAGCAACACAAGACTTTAACAAATGAAACGACAACATCTGAAATTCCTTTTGAAACTAAAGTCGAATACGATCCAAATCTTCCTGAAGGATATTTCCAAGAATTCCAAGCAGGTCAAAATGGAGAATTAACTACAACATTCATCCAAGACACATTAAATGGGAAAAAGGGTCTTTTCCAAACTGATGGTACTTTTATTGAAGGCGATAGAAAAATAGAATCTACAGTTACAAGAGAAGCGACACCAAGAATTATTAAAATTGGTACGATGCCATCTTCTACTACAATTGAAATTCCATTTGATACGGAATATGAACCTGATGACACATTGGCAGCAGGGGAAACTAAAATTGTAAACGAGGGTGAAAAAGGCGAAGTAACCATTACAACATCAAGGGAAGAAGAAGGCACGGTAAAAATAAATAAAGAAACGACTAAAGAAGCTAAAAATAAGAAAATCAAAATCGGTACCAAGACTCAAGGTCAGATTGTCGACACAGATAAGATTCCATTTAAGTACAAGGTAGAATTTGATAAAGACTTCTACAAAAATTATCCGGATGCTACTGAAAACTACAAGATTGTAACTCCAGGCAAAGAAGGAGAAAATACAAAAACTTGGACTATTGTCAATTCAGAAAAAGTTGGCGAGCCAACTATTGAAATAAAAGATCCGGTTGATGCAGTCATCAAAGTAGGACAAAAAGACTACAATGGTACCGTTACAAATACAGTTACAAAAGAAATTCCATATACTGTAAAGGTAGTAAAAAATCCGGAACTTGAAGCTGGAAAATCTAATGTTAAGCAAAAAGGTGTGGCTGGTTCAAGAACTTACGAATACACTGGTGAGATTATAAATGGAGATTTAAAAGAAGGCTCTACATTTACAGAAAAAGAACTCACTGATAAGTACGTTGAGCCAAAAGAAGAGATCATAGAAATTGGTACAAAACCGGCTGAAAATAGCAAAACTATTAATAGTGATGTTGAAGTAGATGTTAACATTATCTATGATCCATCAGTAGATAAGGGAGTAGTAAACATAGGAGATCTCAAACCTGGAACTGTAACAACTGTAGTTAAGAATGAATATGATCCAGAAACTGGAGAAATCAAAACTACAGAAGAGACTGTTGTTACAAAACCATCTAGGACTGTAGTTATTGGTACAAAAGATTTTTCATCTAGTTATACTGAAGTAGACAATAAAATAACTCCCTACAAAACTGAAATACAATTTGATGACACTAAGAAAGCAGGAGAACAAGAAACTGTACAAATTGGTGTAGATGGTGTAGTGACAACCGAAACTGAGGTAACAATAGTAAATGGAGTACCTAAAAAAGGAAATCCAAAAGTAACATATTCACATGATGTTCAAAACCAAATCATCAAAGTTGGTACGATGACTGAAGGTAAGCACTCACACGAAGAAAAGATTCCGTTTAAGTATGAAATCGAATACGATTCTAAATTAAAGGCTGGAGAATATGTAGTTGATGTTGAAGGAAAAGAAGGCTCAAGAACTACTGAATGGACTATAAAAAATTCTGAAGTTGTTGAAGGCTCTGCAAATGTAACTAAAGAGGAAGCGCCTACTAATGCAAAAATAAGAGTTGGAAATAAAGACTTTGTCGGTAATATTAGCCATGAAGTTACAGAGGAAATTCCTTATGATGTAAAAATCGTTGAAGATCCAACTATGATAGCCGGCACAAGCAAAGTAGTTACAGAAGGAAAGGCCGGATCCAAGACAACAAAATACACTCAAGCCATTAAAAATGGAGAGGCTGAGGGCAAGATTCAATCTGAAGTAACTGCAGAAACAAATCCTACTCAACAAGTTATTAGAATTGGAACAAAACCTGCTGAAAATAATAAAGACTACTCAAAAGAAGTAGGTGTAAAGGTTGAATATGTATATGACTCAAGTCTAAAGATGGGTGTGTTCAAAGACGGTGGACTAACACCTGGCAAGGTTGAGACAAAGATTGTCAACAAATACGACCCAGCAACAGGGAAAATAACAACTACTGAAGAAGAAAAAGTTACAGAAGCAGTTCAAAAGATTATTGTAGGAACACAAGACTTTACTGGAAAATATCCATATGAAAGCACAACAGAAATTCCATTTAAAGTCATAGTTAAGGAAGATCCAAATCTTGCTAAGGGACAAAGTCGTGTAGAACAAGAAGGAAAGGCTGGATCCAAGACAACTTACTACGAAATAGCTATTAAAAATGGAGAAAAAGTCGGTCCTCCTATTATAATTAAGGAAGTTGAAAATGATCAACCTCTAGACCACATTATCTATGTCGGCACTGCAGTTGCAAAGAGCTCAACAGTAAAAACTGTAGATAGAGAAATACCTTTTGAAACTGAATATATCTATGACGATACTATGGATGCAGGAAGTGAAAAAGTAGAAAGCGAAGGTAAAGTTGGTAAGGAAAAAGTAACTATTACTACAAAAATTACTGACGGTACTGGAGAAACTTCTGAAGAAACTACGACTATCACTGAAAAAGAGGATAGAAAAGTTAGAATTGGTACAAAAACAGTTACAAAAGTTGTAGAAAAACCATTCAACACAGAATATAAATATGACGAAAATCTTGAAGCCGGAAAGACTGAAGAAGTAACTCCAGGTAAGAATGGCAAGGTTACTATTACAACATCTTATGATAAGGATCAAAAGAAGGTTGTAACTTCTGAAACAGAAGAAGCAGGTCAAAACAGAGTTGTAAAAATCGGTGGTAAGACTAATGGAACTGAAAAAGTTAAGGAAGAAATTCCATTTGAAGTTGAAGTTAGAAAGGATCCATCACTTAAGAAGGGTGAATGGAAGTATGCCACTGATGATGAAGGCAATGAATTAAAAGGAGTTGTAGGAGAACAAGAAAGAACTCTTACTATAGAAAACTCAAAGGTTACAAACACATCAGACCCAAGAGTGACAAAAGAAGCCCAAAATGCAGTAATCCTAGTTGGAGAAGAAGATTTCACAGGTGAGTTTGAATATATTGATAAGGAAGTAATTCCATATGATACAAAGGTCACAATTAATCCAGACCTTGCACCAAATGAGATTAAAGAAATAACACCAGGGGAAAATGGTTCTAAGGAAAGAACTGTAACACAAAAATACACTAATGGTGAAAAGTCTGATCAAGTTCTTGGAGAATACAAGACAACTAAGGAACCAGTAACAAGAGTAATTGAAGTTGGTTCAAATACAAAAGGCCAATACAAAGATACTGAAACAATTCCGTTTGAAATTGAAGTAAGAAAAGATTCATCAGTTCAAAAAGGCGAGTGGAAATACGCAGAAATTGACGGAGTTCAACAAACTGGTGAAAGTGGTCTAAAAGAAAGAACCATCACAATTGTAAATTCAGAAATCACAAGTGAATCTGAATTCAAGACCATTAGAGAGCCTAAGAAAGCAGTTATCCTTGTAGGTGATGAAGACTTTACAGGCGTAGTAACACACACAGAACACTTTGAAATTCCATTTGAAGTTGAAGTTAGATACAATGATGAACTTCCAGCTGGAACTAGCAAGGAAATTCAAAAAGGTGAAAAAGGCTCTTATGATGTTGAATACAAGCAAGCTATTAAAAATGGTCAAGCTGATGGCGAATTAACTAAGACTGAAACTAATAGAACAGAAGCTAAGAAACACATTATTGAAGTAGGAACTAAGGTAGAAACTCCAGAAAATAACTACTCTAAAGATGTCGAAGTAGAAATAGAATATGTATATGATGATACTAAAGACAAGGGAGTAGTAGAAACTGGAGAACTTACACCAGGTAAAGTAGAAACTAAGGTAGTTAATAAATACAACCCAGAAACTGGTGAGATCGAACAAACTACTGAAGAAGTAGTAACTAAGGCTAAGCAAAAAGTAATCGTAGGTACTAAGGACTTTACAGGCACATACGAATACGAAGATACTTGCCCAATACCATTTGAAGTAGAAATCATCGAAGATGACACTCTTGCTAAGGGTGAAAAAGTAGTAGACCAAGAAGGTAAACCAGGTTCTAAGACTACTAAGTACGAACAAGATATCAAAAATGGCAAGCCAGATGGTGAGAGAAGAGTAGTAGAAGAAACTACAACAGAAGAGCCTACAAAACACATTGTTCGTGTAGGTACAAAACCTGCAGAAGGCTCTACAGAAAAAGTAGTGGAAAGAGAAATTCCTTTTGAAACTAAGGTAATCTATGATGATACTCTAGAAGCTGGTAGCCAAACTATAGAAAATGAAGGTAAGCCAGGTAAGGAAAAAGTAACTATTACTACAAAGATAACAGATGGTAATGGCAAAACTTCTGAAACAACTGAGACTGTAACAGAAAAAGAAGATAGGGTAGTTAGAGTTGGTATTAAACCTGTTGTAAAAGAAGTTGAACTTGGTAATGATACTGAATACAGAC
>OBJZ01000173.1_pt1 | contig 31598 bp, 37 predicted proteins | sample 1481641 | NCBI WGS metagenome assembly OBJZ01 (sample SAMN02364493, study PRJEB22542) | human gut metagenome | isolation source: fecal sample | host: premature infant | place: USA: Chicago, IL | collected 2012-01
TAGCAGCCTAGAACATAGTGTTTTTATTAAGTTCCCGTTTAAGGGGGTCAGTACCAATAGAAATTGTCTTTTTTATAATTACTCAAACTAAATTTAGTTCGTTGAGTTACTATCTCTTGGGTTCTATTGCACAAGCAAAAAATCTAACTAATTATCACTTTTAAATGGTGGTATTCTCTTAATTGACCAACATGTAACGAATGTCGTAGCACTGTGGGAAATCCATAGATCTGAAGAGACCTGATATTTTTTAAAAGACCGTAAATATATTCAATACTTTTTAAAGTTTGATGTATTGATGTTTGGATGCCTTGTCTCTCTCACTTTAATATGGCGGTAATCTTGCTCAATGAGGATATTAATATTTTAGATATATTACAATAACCAAGTGCGTATCTTAGATATTAGCCAACAGCTACAATAATTACGGCCTTATAAATTGTTTATATCTAAAAAATTCACAGAAATCTTTTCTTTTTTGTTTAAATTACTCTATAAAATTAACTTTGCAACAGAATCTCTTTTTCTTTTGCAACTCAAACCTCTTATGCTTACTTTCATTTCTTTATATGATTCTTAAAAACTCATTTAGCTTTGATTAGAATACCTCTCAAATTGAACAATACATAAAGTATTAGGATGAATCTATTTGATAGTATTTTAGTTTATTTCAAAAAAACAAATTATATTAAGCTAAGTCATTACAAGGTCTTTCAATTTTTAATGTATGAAAGTATAAGAATCAACCTCGGAAGCAGATATTGTACGTGTTGAAACGATATATGGTGCTATCCAGTTCATTTCAGAAATAAATATGCTTCCATCCTTATTAACACGTTCAACATATGCAACGTGACCGTATGGGCCATTGGTCGTTTGCATGATTGAACCTTCTTTTGGTGAATGATCGACTTTAAAACCAGCACTTGATGCTTGTCCTGCCCAGTTTCTTGCGTCACCCCAGAAAGTACTTATTGTATGTCCATCTTGTGCACGTTTATCAAAGACGTACCAAGTACATTGACCTGCAGTATATAAATTATTCTTGTCTGTGAATATGGGTTGATCAACGATTTTTCCATTACCAATAGCTAATGGTTTTCCATCATTTGTCTTAGCTTTATCATTGAATTCAGCAATTTGCAACTCATCATATAACTCATCCATATCAATGGTAGTAATCATTCCATGCTTATCTTTGTGATAAGCATTTTTTTTAGTATCAGATTGATAGTTATCTTTCATATCATCAGACGTTGGTGGTATTACAGGTTGTGGTGTATCAGTTTCATTTAATATGTCACCTTGGTCATTTCTGTTATTTTGAGGATCAGGTGTTTCAGATAATTGATTATTACTTTGATGATTTTGAGATAAGTTAGATACTTGATTGTTATAAGGTGATAACTGAACTGAATTATTTTGGGATGGGTAATGATTTATTTGGTTATTTGATGGCTGATATTCTTGTTTCTTCTTATTTAATGATGATTGTGTGTTTCTATTGTCATATGTATAGGAAAACGTACCATCCTTTTTATTTACTTTAAAATCTGCATTGGGATGTTCTTTTCTAGCTTCATCAATATTACTGTAGTTAGCAGCATAAGTATTAGTAGTTAAAGTAAGGCCGCTTAATAATGTTATAGACGATATACTGGTTAATAATATTTTTTTCATGTTAATCAATAATCCTTTACTTTAAATGATTTATTATTAGTATAAACTTCAATAGTAAAAAAATGAATAAAAAGTTAAAAATCAAATAAAATTAATGTGTTGAATAAAACAAATCACTTAAATTTGGTAAAAAGTATATACATATACTAGTAATTTGTATATTATTTACATAAGATACTTTAAATTTAAATTTTACTGTATCTTGTAGAAAATACAATCAAATTTTCAGGAGGTTTCTAATTATGGCAATGATTAAGATGAGTCCAGAGGAAATCAGAGCTAAATCACAATCTTATGGACAAGGTTCTGAACAAATACACCAAATTTTAGCTGATTTAACTCGTGCACAAGGCGAAATCGCAGCAAACTGGGAAGGACAAGCTTTCAGCCGTTTTGAAGAACAATTCCAACAACTTAGTCCTAAAGTTGAAAAATTTGCTCAGTTATTAGAAGAAATCAAACAACAATTAAACAGCACAGCAGATGCTGTTCAAGAACAAGACCAACAATTATCTAATAACTTCGGTTTACAGTAATATTTTGTTGAGGCGGGAAAACCTAACAGTGGATTAACAAACAGTGTTTGTTAAGGATTATCAGTTTATACATTGATATAGAAGGGGTCTCGCCTCTTCGTTTTATTAGTATTGGTTTAGAAAGGGAAAAGAAACATGACAAAGAAAAATTGGATTTATCTTTCCAGCGTAATCTTAATCATTATTGTTGCTATAGTAGGAATGATTGCCTTTGTCCATTTTAAATATGGGAATCAGACTGAAGATAATACACAAAAAGAAGTTAAAAATAGTGAAAATATACATATTGCAATTGTCAACGAAGACCAACCAACTAAGTATAATGGAAAAAAGATTGAATTAGGTGAACCATTTATAAAAAAATTATCAAAAGAAAGTAATTATAAATTTGAAACTGTAACACGTAGTATTGCAGATTCAGGATTGAAAAATGGCAAATATCAAGTCATGATTGTGATTCCTAAAGATTTCACAAAATTAGCTATGCAATTAGACAAAAAGACACCGTCAAAAATGTCTATTCAATATAAAACTGCAGTTGGTCAAAAAGAGAGTATCGCTAAAGAAACTGAAAAAGTTGTAAGTAATGTACTTAATGACTTTAATAAACATTTAATTGAAATCTACTTAACAAGTATTATAGATAATTTGCATAATGCCCAAGAAAATGTAGGCGATATTATGAAGCGTGAACAAGGTGTTAATAACAACTTCGCAAATTATTTATTAAATCCATTAAATGATTTTCCAGAATTATTCACAGATACATTAGTGAATTCTATAACTGCAAATAAAGGTATTACAACGTGGATACAACAATATAATCATTCACTATTAAGCAGTAATTCAAATATATTTAATATTAGTAATGATTTAAGTGCTTCATCTATAGTTCAAGACCAAGATGAGTGGTTTGAAGGAAACTTATCAGCAATGGAACAAATATTAGAAGATTATCAATCTCAACGAGACAATGTTGATATAGAAGACTATATCAATCATTTGAAACAAGTTGATAATCAACTCGATAAACAAGCAGATGCTAAAGATCAATCTAAAGAAGAATACAAGAAAACATTTAAAGATCGCTTAAGCAAAGTCAAGGATGATGTTAAAAAGCAAGAATCGCCTTTTACTGACGAGATGATTGAAGATTATAGAAAAGAATTGACTAAATCAATGAGGGCACAACTAGACGATAATCAAGATCTTAAAGATGCTTTACAACAAATTAAAGACGACAAACAGAAAATGCAAGATACGATGATTAATCATTTAAGAAATGACATTGAAAAAGACAAAATAGGTCAAGATCAAAACTATATCTTAAATATGTCCGAACAAGACTTGGATAATGCAGGACTATCCTTAAAAGCTACGAGGGAATATAAATCTATACTTAATGATGTTCAACAGTTCAAAGATGAATATAATAAGGCTCATCCACAAGACCTTATTAAGCAACAAGATTATAACGGTGAAATCACGGCAGACGATACATCTAAGTTGATTAACGAAGGTGTGAAATTTGAACGTCATGAAACGATTAAAAGTCGCGATATCAACCAATTAACTATTGCGACCGATCCTAATTTTGACTTTGACGGATATGTATATGTAAATGACAAGAAATATGACATTAAAAATCAGGATATTAAATTAGATACAACGAAGAAATCATACGATGTTGAAATCAAAGGTACAGCTAAATTAAAAAATGATAGTAAATATCAATCTGAATTTTTAAAAGATAAAACAATGAAATTACAAGTGTTATTTGGTCAAGCAGATAAGAAAGATAACGCTAATAACGATACGAATGAAGAACCAGATAGAGTGAATGTTGTAGACTTATCTATTAATCATAACTTAGAGGGTGAATTGATTAGTGGAGACTTAGATCAACAGTTACGTTCATTAGATAAGTTCAAGTCTCATTACGATATTTTTAAAGATTTTAATTTAAATTCAGATAAACCAACGATTGATAATAAAGCCATTGTAGATATGATGGTAAATCAAGTCATTGATGATATGAAAAACTTTAAAAATGATAAATCACAATTATTAAAACAAATCGATGGATTAGATAATTCTTCAGACAAAATGATTGAAGATGTAATGAACAATCAAGATGATATTAAGAAAAACAAAAAAGATATTTCAAATCTTATTAGTGACCTGAGTCAAGCTGAAAAAACACTTAATGAAGAACCTAAGACGCCAAAAATTGATAAAGATAAAGGTGAAGAATTTACAACATTATCTACAAATCTAGACGATCAAGTAAGTAAATTATCAGAGAGAAGTACAAACTTACTATCTGATGTACAAAATTCTAAATCTAATGCAGACCAAATTAGTGGAGAGTTAAACCAATTAGATGATAATGTTAATAATTTACATGCGAGCGGTAGAGCGCTAGGTACAAGAGCAAATGATTTAAATGAACAAATGTCTAATAATGACAAAAAGAACCAACTATTTGCTAAAGATTTTGAAAAAGTACTTAAAAATTCTAAAGATGGGGATCGTCAAAATGTCGCATTAAAAGACTTTATGAGTAATCCAATTCAAAAGAAAAATTTGGAAAATGTATTAGCAAATAATGGTGATAAAGATACTATGTCTCCTACGATTTTAGTACTGTTGATGTATTTAATCGCAATGATGACAGCTTATGTATTTTACAGTTACGAAAGAGCAAAAGGAAGTCTTAACTTAATTAAAGATGAATTTAGTAAAAATAATAGAATGTGGAATAACGTGATTATTTCCTCAATCATCACATTGACTGGTTTAATAGAGGGTGTTGTCATTGGTCTAATTGCTATGAATCAATATCACATTATGCCAGGGTATAAAGTTAAGTTTATGTTTATGATTATCATGACAATGATGCTATTTGTATTAATCAACACTTACTTATTCAGACAACTTAAATCAATTGGTATGTTTATCATGATTACTACATTAGGTATTTATTTTGTTGCGATGAATTACTTTAATACAAATCATACGTTAAACAAATTCTCACCATTATCTTATGTAGATACTATGATATATAACTTCTTGAATGCAGAACATCCAGTTGGAATGGCATTATTCATAATGTCAGTGATTGTAATTATTGGATTTGTACTTAATATGTTTATCAAGCACTTTAAGAAAGAGAGGCTCATCTAAATGTTAATAGAAGGTTTAATAACTATGACATTATTAACAGCAGATAGTCCCAGTGGAAGTCTCGATATTCAAGTTGATCAAGAGGAAAAGGAAAACGTAAACAAAGATTTAAATCAATATGATACAACTTTATTTGATAAAGACAGTAAAAAGGTAAATGATGCACTGAAAAAGCAACGAGAGAAAAAAGACAATAAAATAAAAAATAGTATGTTTCAGAACCAAGCGAGTAAAAATACTCGCTTGGATGAAACTAAAAAAGTATTGTTTTCCCCAACGAATGCTGAAAAAGCTGTGGAGAGTGATAAAAGTCCCTATATTCAAGATAAACAGGAGAAAAATGTAGTTCCTTATATTTTATTGAGTATAGGGGCTTTTTTAACAGTTGGGTTTGTCATATTTTCTATTAGAAGAGGGAGAAGGCAAAAATGAAACAACATAAAAAAGTGACATTCGATTTTACGAATTATAATTACGGAACTTATGATTTGGCAGTACCAACACACATGTCAATGAAAGCATTGTTACCATTAGTATTGGAAAGTTTAGATATTCATTTGAGCGACATAAGCAACCAAATTAAAGTAATAACGAAAAATCAACTTTTAGTTGAAAATGATAGGTTGATAGATTATCAAATTACCGACGGAGACATATTAAAATTACTATAGGGTGGATAAAAATAAATGGCTAATAAAAAGACAAGTGAGTTAAAGGATTTAGAACCACTAGATCGTCAAACTAATGATGAAAAGCATGAAAGAAGAGACATGAGAGAAATACCTAAGACATCCATTAAGAAAGAACAAAGTCATCTAATGTATTTGTTAGAGCAACATACATCATACTTTCTTGATGCAGAGTTAACAGAACTACGTGATAACTATCAAGTGCATTACCATATTACAGAACATAATATTCCTTTTGAAAAAATTAAAAGTTTTTCCAAAAATGAAAAGCTGAGATATTTATTAAATATTGGAAAATTAGAAGAACTTAGAGCAACACGTTATACCTTTAATTTATCTCCAGACGAACTTTACTTTACAAAAGATGGACTTCCACTCATGAAGACAAGAGGATTAAAGAATATTGTAGAACCATTACCGTTGTCTGAAGATGATTTTCTTTTACGATACAAGTCATTAATTATTACAGCTTTTAATCAAAAAGTGAATTTCGATGCGCTTGTTGAAGGGAATTTAGAACTACATAAAGGAACACCTTTTGAAAATAAAATTATACAATCTAAGAACTTGTCTGAACTTAAGCAATTTTTAACAGAACAATATAATAAGCAACAGTCAGATTATACACAGAACTTTTCATATGTCCGAAAACGAAAATACAATACTTTTAAATGGTTAGGAATAGCAATGAGTATTATTGGCGTGTTATTAATTGCTTGTTTAGCTTATCTGTATTTCTTTGTTATGAAGAATGAAGAACAAGTTGAAAAAGGATATCAATCTTATGTCAAAGCTGATTATACACAAGTACTTAATGACTACAAAGATTTAGATGGTAAAAATCTTGATAAAGAGGCACTCTATATCTATGCGAAAAGTTATATTGAAACAAACAAGCAGGGATTAGAAAAAGATAAAAAAGAGAACTTGCTTAATAGCGTTACACCAGATGCCAATAAAGATTACTTATTATATTGGATGCAATTGGGGCAAGGACATTTAGATGAAGCTTTAAATATTGCTACTTACCTAGATGATAACGATATTACAAAATTAGCTTTAATAAATAAATTAAATGAAATTAAAAATAATTCAGATTTATCTAATGATAAACGTTCTGAACAAACGAAAAAATATAACGATAAATTACAAGACATCTTAGATAAAGAAAAAGAAGTTAAAGATGAAGAAGCTAAAGAAAAAGAAGAAAAAGCTGAAGAAAAAGACAAAAAAGTAAAACAGCAAGAAGAGAATGAGAAGAAACAAAAAGAACAGGCAGCAAAAGATAAAAAGAAACGTCAAGAAGCAGAACGTAAAAAATAGTATAGGACTGAGTAACTAACTATGCATAGATTAATTATTGAATACCAGAATCAATTGAAAATGTTAAATTTAAGAAATCAAAAGACATATACCATTAGTGGAGATAAGTCAGCAGACATTACATTAGACAATTTTAATGATGTGATTCATTTAGAACAGAATGAACAAGGTACATGGCAAGCTAATCACTCTTCTATATTTAAAGGACAAGAAAGAAAGACGAATGATGGTAATGTTTTGTTATACTTATTTGATACTTCAAACATAGCATCCTTTGCTTACCCAAATACACGAGAAGTGATAACCATAGGTCCTAATGATTATGATAATATTAAAATTGCTGAACTTTCGAATGTCATTATGGTTAAAAATTATGCTGAAATTGGACAGACTGGATATGTTCAGTTTGTACATAATGATGATTCAAAATTATACATCAATTATGAACTTAGTAATGACAAATGGGGCAGAGCGTATATCGGGGATCATGTCTTTATCAATGGGGTTTGGTTTGAAGTGCAGTCCGACGGTTTGAAAATGATGAGTCACGAAACGATGATTTCAGATTTAATCAGACTCAATCAAGATACACCAGATGCACAATCAGATGATTATAACGACTACCATCGTTCACCAAGAATCATTCATCGTGAACCTACTGAGACAATCAAAATTGAAAAACCGCCACAACCAATTCAAAAGAATAATACTGCGATATGGCGTTCCATCGTTCCGCCACTCGTAATGATTGCATTGACAGTAGTCATCTTTTTAGTCAGACCAGTTGGCGTTTATATTATTATGATGATTGGTATGAGCATCGTAACGGTTATCTTTGGTATTACAACTTACGTCTCTGAGAAAAAGAAATATAAAGAAGAGGTCGAAAAGCGGGAGAAGGATTATAAAAAGTATCTTAGTGACAAGTCATCGGATATCAATAAAGCGATAAAAGACCAACGATTTAGTTTGAATTTCCATTATCCAACATTATCTGAAATTAAAGATATTGTTGAAAATAAGGCACCTAGAATTTATGAGAAAACATCACACCATCATGACTTTCTACATTATAAATTAGGTATCGCTAATATTGAAAAATCTTTTAAAGTCGATTATCAAGAAGATGAATTTGTTCAAAGAAGAGATGAATTATTTGACGATGCGAAAGAACTTTATGAATTTTATCAAGAAGTTGAAAAAGCGCCATTAATTAATGATTTAACACATGGTCCAATTGCTTATATTGGTGCCAGACATTTGATTATTGAAGAGTTAGAGAAGATGACACTTCAACTTGCCACTTTCCACAGTTATCATGATGTGGAAATGCTATATGTGATTAGAGAAGATGAACGTGACACCTTTAACTGGGCGCGTTGGTTACCTCATATAACATTGAGTGCTTTAAACATAAGAGGGTTCGTCTATAATCAGCGTACACGTGATCAAATTTTGACCTCTGTATACAGTATGATTAAAGAGCGTATTCAAACGGTAAGAGAAAAAAGTAAAAGTAATGAAAAAATCGTATTCACACCACATTTAGTATTTGTGATTACTGATATGTCACTTATTATCGATCACGTTATTTTAGAATATGTGAATCAAGATTTATCAGAATATGGTATTTCATTAGTATTTGTGGAAGACGTTATTGAAAGTTTGCCAGAACACGTGGAAACAATAATAGATATTAAATCTAGAACTGAAGGCGAACTTATTATGAAAGAAGAAGAATTAGTGCAATTGAAATTTACGCCGGAAAATATTGATGGTATTGATAAAGAATATATTGCACGTCGAATTGCTAATCTTAATCATATTGAACATATGAAGAACGCAATTCCTGAAAGTATTACATTTTTACAAATGTATGATGTTAATGAAGTTCATGAATTAGATGTTGCTAATCGTTGGCAGCAGAATGAAACATATAAAACAATGGCAGTACCTTTAGGTGTAAGAGGTAAAGACGATGTATTATCACTTAACTTACATGAAAAAGCGCATGGACCACATGGTTTAATTGCAGGTACAACAGGTTCTGGTAAATCAGAAATTATACAATCTTATATCTTGTCTCTTGCAGTGAACTTCCATCCACATGAAGTCGCATTCCTATTAATTGACTATAAAGGTGGGGGTATGGCGAATCTGTTCAAAGACCTAAAACATCTAGTAGGAACTATTACGAACTTAGACGGTGATGAAGCTATGCGAGCTTTAACATCTATAAAAGCAGAATTGCGTAAACGTCAAAGATTATTTGGAGAACATGATGTCAACCATATCAATCAATATCACAAGTTATTTAAAGAAGGTATAGCAACTGAACCTATGCCACATTTATATATTATTTCCGATGAGTTTGCTGAATTGAAATCAGAACAACCTGATTTTATGAAAGAACTCGTTTCAACAGCACGTATTGGTCGTTCTTTAGGTATTCATTTGATCTTAGCGACACAAAAACCATCTGGTGTGGTTGATGACCAAATATGGTCTAACTCTAAATTCAAACTTGCTTTGAAAGTACAAGATAGACAGGACAGTAACGAAATTTTAAAAACACCTGACGCAGCTGATATCACATTACCAGGACGTGCGTACTTACAAGTCGGTAATAATGAAATTTATGAATTATTCCAGTCTGCTTGGAGTGGTGCGACGTACGATATTGAAGGTGAATCATTAGATAATGAAGATAAAACAATCTATATGATTAATGATTATGGTCAATTACAACCTATCAACAAAGACTTAAGTGGATTAGACGATGAAGAACCAACTGAAACTCAAACAGAACTCGAAGCAGTGATTGATCATATTGAGGATATTACAGAGCGTTTAAATATACCGGATATTAAACGACCTTGGTTACCACCATTACCTGAGATGGTATATCAATCAGAATTAATTGAAACAGATTTCAACAAATTATGGACAGATCAACCTAAAGAAGTCGAATTAACTTTAGGGTTGAAAGATGTGCCAGAAGATCAATATCAAGGACCGATGACATTGAAGTTAAAACAAGCAGGTCATATTGCATTAATTGGTAGCCCTGGATATGGACGGACGAACTTCCTGCACAATGTTATCTTTGATGTGGCACGTCACTATCGACCAGATCAAGCACATATGTATTTGTTCGATTTTGGTACAAACGGTTTAATGCCTGTCAGTGATGTTCCACACGTCGCAGATTATTTCACAGTGGATCAAGAGGATAAAATTGCTAAAGCCATTAAACAAATCCATCAGATTATCGCAGAACGTAAAAAATTATTAAGTCAAGAACGTGTGATTAACATTGATCAATATAATAAAGAAACAGGAAAAACAGTGCCCAACGTCTTTATCATCATTGATAACTATGACACAGTGAAAGAATCACCATTCGTCGAAGATTATGAAGAAATGATGGCTAAAGTGACAAGAGAAGGTCTAGCATTAGGTGTTTACATTATCTTGACTGGTTCTAGATCAAGCGCCGTTAAATCATCTATATTTACTAATATTAAGACGCGTATTGCACTATACTTATTTGAAAATAATGAACTAACAAACATCATTGGCTCATATAAAAAAGGTGTTAAAGATATTAAAGGACGTGCAGCCATCAACGATGACAACTTCACACAATTCCAAATTGCACAACCATTTGAAGTGAAAGAAGGGCAAACCTACAATAGCTGCATCAAAGATGAAATCGCACAAATGAACGAACACTACGTAGGCGAATATCCTGCACACATTCCGATGATGCCAGACACTATTATATATGAAGATTACAGAGACTCCTTAGACTTTGAAACGATGATTAACAATAAAGTATTACCTATTGGCCTAGATTATGAAAAAGTTGAAGTGCAAACTATTGATTTAACTGAGCCTGCAATGTTGTCTTCTGAAAATCCAAGAGAAATAGAAAATATAGCTAAAATAATGCTAAAAGAAATAGAGACAATTAAACAAAATTATGCTGTATGTATTTCAGACCCTAGTGGAGAGTTCTCAAATTATAGTCATTTGGCAGATAACTACGCTTCAGAGAAAGAGGATATTAAAGCAGTATACCAATTAATGAAAGAGGATTTATCACAAAGGGAAGATGAAGGTAAGTTTGAAAAAGATTCCTTATACATTATAAATGATGCAAAATCTTTTATTAATTATACGTTCATAGATGAAGAGACTATGAAAAAATTGCTGACAAGAGGACCAGCACTTGGATTCAATATTATTTTTGTTGGAATGCATAAAGAATTAATAGACGCATATGATAAACAATTAGATATCGCTAGAAAGATTATTAACCAATTTTCAATGGGTATAAGAATCACAGATCAACAATTTTTCAAATTTAGTTTTATTCACAGAGAGCCTGTAATGAAAGAAAATGAATCTTACATTGTTAAAAATCAAACATATCAAAGAATGCGTTGGTTTAAATAAAGGAGAGTGACTTATGGAATTTGGTGATATTGAGTCTATTGTAAAATCAAAATTCAAAGACATAAAAAAGCATGCCGAAGAAATAGCAAGTGAGATTGCAGAGCGAACTGTATATTTACGCAAAGCAAATAAATACAATAAATTAGCAAATAATCTTGAAGCATGTGTCAAAGCTGTTGATGCAAATTTAGATGCTATGAATTCAGCAAAATCAAGCTCTACAAAAGACAGAGTCTCAATAAAAAATAAAGCTCCTAATACATTATATATAGAAAAACGTGATCAGATGAAAAAACAATTAGAAATACTAACGGATAGTACAAAAGACAATAAAGATAATTTGAAAAAAGCTAAAGAAAAAGCTGAAGAGAAGGCTAAAGAATATTACAACAAAGCTTTTCACTAATATGATGAGAGGTGTATTAAATGGGAAGTATTAATGGTATAAAAGCTGATGCTGATAAAGTTGAACAAGCAAAAAAATTAGCAAAACAAGTAGTTGATGATTTAGAAGATTGTCAAAAGAAAACACAGGCCTTAGCTGAATATATAGGTGGCAGTGATTGGGATGGTGAATTTGCTAATAAAGTAAAAGATGTATTACAAATTATTGCAGAATTTCAAAACAAATTAAATAAACCATTGAGTGATCATCAAACAGCTTTGGAGAATTTAAGTGAAAATCTAGATAAATATGACACATTAGCAATTAAAGAGGCCTTGGAAAAGGTGGAAATATGATGACTGAATATAATAGAATAGATTACTTTTCTTATGAAGAATTGTCATTGTTAGGTGGTACTGACTTACCGTTAATCAATTTTGAAATGTTTCAGCCCTCAGACTTTAAAGAAGCAAAAGATAGCCTTGAAGAGAAATTATTGATAACTAAGGATGGAGAATTAACTGACACAGGCTTTAAAATAGCTACATTAGTCAGGGAATATATAAGTGCAATTGTCAATATACGTATAAATGATATGTATTTCGCACCTTTTTCATTAGAGGAAAATGAATTTATTCTAATTAGCCGTTTTAAAAACAATGGATTCCAAATCAGGATTATAGCTAACGATATTGCATGGTGGTCCATAATTGATCAATATCCAATTTTGATGAGAGAAGAATCTTCTGATGATTGGGACTTTAGAAGCGTCGATGATGAAACATTAGCATACTTAAATAATCAAAGTATCGATACTATTAATCGACTATTAGAAATAGAAATTTACAATCATGAAACTACACAAAAACATTATATTTACAACATTTATGAACAAAATGAAATGTTATTTATTAGATATCCACTTAAGGAACAAATATTTAATGTACATGTAGGAGTTATCAATACATTTATTCTGGAGTTATTTGGTTTAGATAAAGATTCATTACAAACTAATGTAGGGGGAGTGAATTAAATGGCTGATAAAATAAGTGTTAAGGCTGAGACAATAGCACATGTTGTTAAAGAAATAGAAAATATAAATCAAAAATATGAGGAGATGTCTAAGACATTTGATAAAATAGCTAGTTTAAATTATTACTCAAGTAATAAGTCAGCTGATGCAATGAGTGCTTATGAAGATTGTTCAGCTGTTATAAAATCATTAGAAGGTCCATTAAGTACACTAGGTGGTGCTATAATGAATTCTGCACAAAAATTCTTTGAAGCAGATGATCATTGGGGTTCAGAATTTGCAAAACTTTACTATAATATAGAAGGATAGGTGAGTGCTTTGTCTAAAGATATACATTATAAAACCAATGATTATAATCAAGAATCATCCACTATCCAATCCATCAATAATATTTTAAAAGGTAAAGATTTCAAAGATGTAGATAAAATAATGGAAGATGCTCAAGATGATATCAATAGTTTAGACGAAGATGGTGTCATTTCCCTCACGCATGCGCCTGTTGGCCATAAAGGAGCTAAACTGATGGGGTATTATCAAGATGAGTTGTATGAGTACGCCAAAAATCTTGATGCTAAAATGAAAGAAATTATAGATACACCCTTTGTTGACGATCTAGAAAAGGCTATTGACGGTGTGTCCAATGTCAAATTAAAAAATATTCTTATCAAAAATGGTGGAGGAAAGGGAAATGATACCTATGGTGCTTCTGGTAAAATAGCAAAAGAAGGTGCAAAAAAAGGAGATAGCGATGTTTATAGTATTGATGAAATATTAAAATCAGACAAGTCATTTCAAAAAGTGATTGATCAAAACTATGAGCGGATGCATAAAGAAAATAAAGAGTTAAAGAAAAGTGATTTTGAAACTTATGTTACAAAAGGTAGTTCGTTTGATTATGTTACAAACAAAGAGAAAGCTAAAATAAAAGAACAACAAAAAACAGAAACTGCAGTAGATATAGCCGCAACAGTGGGTATTGTAGCATTGACTATTGTTAATCCAGTGGCAGGTGCCGTAGCAGCAGGTGCTTATACAGCTTATTCCGTAGCTAACGCTGCTACTGGAAAAAATGTAATCACTGGCAGAAAAATGTCGAAAAATGAACGCTTAATGGAAGGTTTGTTAGCCATTCCTTTACCAGGAGCTTCTTTCTTGAAAAGTACAGGTAAAAGCATGTCCAAATTAGCATTCACTGGTTCTAAAAACCTCGCAGTGAAAACAGGCATGCATGAAGGTATGCAAAATATGGCAAGTCGTATGACGCCTAAAATGACAGCAATGAAAGATAGTGTTCTCAACCAGTCTAAGAACTTTACACAGAACAATCGAGTCGGCCAAATGTTGAGTAATATGAGAGGCCAAGCGTCTAATACAGTACAACAAGGTAAGCAATGGATAGGCCATCAAGCCCAACAAGTGAAACAAGCGACGAATCATATATTAGAAAAGGAAATACCATTTACACAACCTAGAGTTGCGGTTGCAGGCGTAGGTAGTGTTCAAGCAGGTAAAGGTGTTACACTTAGAGAAGCAGGCCAAAGTATTCAACGTACCTTCTCATCAAATCATCAAGTGACACACACACCAAAAGATAGTATGGTAAAGAGTGAAGGTAAACATGTAAGTAGCAGTCAAAGTCATGGTTCCAATTCTGTTCATTATCAAGAAGACCCAAATCTTACAAAGGTTGAATATGGTGACCATTATGAACGCAGATTTATGAAGCCTAAGAAATTGAAGGCCAACATCGAATATACAACACCGCATGGACATGTATATCGAACGGATCACAAAGGCCGCATTAAAGAAGTATATGCAGATGACCTATCACTTCTAGATGGCGGACGTAATTCATATGCGCAACGAACAGTTGGAAGAGAAGATCGTTTGCCAGATGATGACGGCGGTCATTTAATTGCGCGCGCATTCGGAGGTTCTAAAGATATAGACAATCTCGTACCCCAAAGTAAATACATCAACCGCTCATTTAAAGAGAACGGAGAATGGTATAACATGGAGAAAGAATGGCGGGAAGCTATTGAATCAGAAGATCAAGTAAAAAATATTAAAATTGAAGTGCAATATAGGGGTGACAGTCAAAGACCTACAGAATTTCAAGTTGAATATGAAATCAATAATAGACAATATGAAAAACGTATTCCAAATATTTAGGAGTGAGAAAAATGGAATTTGAAAAGAAATTAAATGAAATGTATCAAGAAATAGCGAATAAAATCAGTGATATGATTCCTGTAGAGTGGGATGAGGTATATACAAAGGCATATATAAAAGAAGAAAGCAAAGAAGTTTTTTTCTACTATACTCTACCTGGGAGTGAAGAATTACATTATTATACTGCTATTCCTAAAGAACATAATGTTTCAAAAAAAATATTTAAAGAATTATTGGACGAGCTTTACGAAAATTTTGAAAGACTCAAGAAGTTATTTATAGAAAATAATCAAGAACCATGGACATCATGTGAATTTGATTTCACTAAAGAAGGTAAATTAAACGTGTCCTTTGATTATATTGATTGGAAAAATTCAGAATTTGGACCGTTAGCTAGAGAATATTATTATGAATATAAAAAATTCGGTATTCTACCAGAAAAAGAATATGCGATAAATAAAGTGAAAAAAGTAGAACAGTTCATTAAAGAGCAAGAAGAAAAGTAAAATAAATTGAAGAAAAACTAAGCAATGTAAAAGTTGCTTAGTTTTCTTTTGATTACAACGAATAGTAAATTTTAATTTTACTACTATATACATATAAAATATTTTAGAGAGAAAGCCAACATCGAATATACAACACCACATGGACATGTGTATCGCATGGATCACAAAGGTTGAAGAAGCATATGTGGATGACCTCCCCTCCCTTAAGATTTTGGATATTTAATTATGAGATTATTCAGAGGCTCTAAAAATTTAGGAAATCTCGTAAAAATATATAATTATGCTTACTACTCCCACTAAATTTCACTTGTTTTTCTGCATTTTTAATTTTGCATGGACTTTTTTATCAAAAGGAAGCCTTAAAGTAGCAGGGGGAGATGTTAAAGCGAAAGTTAAATTAGGTGAAAGAAAAGCTACAATTGAGTTTCGGAGTGCAAAAGTTGGAGTAGAAATAAAATTTAAAAATTTATAAACTTCAACAATCAGTAGAAATTAAAGCCAAAATAGCAGACTTAAATGATAAAATAAAAAGAGCAACACGAGTTAAGATTAAATTAACTAAGTTAAAAAAGAATGTTAAAGAGCACAAATCAGATGCTAAAAATTTATTTAAAGAATATCTTATTGGAAAGGGAGAATAATTCGAAATGGCAAATGAAAAGTGAGAATGAACTTATAGTAGGTTCGATGTCATATTGTATAAAAAATATTGACGAGAATATTGATCGACTAATTGATAAAATTACTGAGATGCAAAATGAAGTTAATTCATTAGGTAGTATATTGTCTATACTAGATAATGTAATCAGTTCAATAGCCTCAGCTATTGAAAAAATAACCAATTAAAGGAGAAGAAATGGAAAATATAAAGAAAGTCAATAAGATATTTTTATCATTTGAAGTCATTCCTTTTATAATGTCAGTTTTACTGATTTTTTCACCGATGATAGCGGATATAATGAATAACCGTTTGCAGTATGGTAGAGATTTTATGGATAGAGTCGCTTTATATTCTTATGTTTCAATTATGAGTGTATATGTAATTACCATACTGTTAGAAATTGTTTTTTATTTTAAATTACTTAAAAATTATCAATACGATCAAACAAATGTGGAATTAGCTAATAGAGTTAAAGTAACAAAAGTATTGTCAATTTTATATATGATTCCAGGATTATATGCGATTCCGTTCTATTTTAGATTTTTACATGTTCGCTCATTTAGAAAAAATAAAAAGTCAGGACAACCTGCTTATCACTTTTGGGATGCCTTTATAAGGCCTGATAGAAAACCTTTTGAGTTGAAAGACTTTTTTATTAAAAATAGATAATAAGGAGAAACTGATGAAAAAGTTATGTATAGGTGTGTTGATTATAATGATGAGTATCATCAATAGTAGTTGCAGTCACGACCAGAAAGAAAATAAATATCAAAGTCAAATTGATAAAGTAATGGAAATACAGCAAGAAACACATAAAGAGATGGTTAAGAAAAGTGATCAAGTTGCGCCTAAATTTAATAAAGATAAAGTTAATACTTATGTTTTTGAGGATGGTAAATTGATTGTGGTAAGTTATAAGCTATTTAAAGATAAAGATCAATTATTCTATGCAACATATGAATTTAAGGATGACAAAATTTATTATAAGAGAGATATTGATCCCAAAACGTATGTGAAGAACCATCATCCAGATTATAAGAATATCAAAGTAAAATAATTTAAAGGAGTCGGGAAATAAATGGAAAAATTAATTAAAGTGACGTCTTTAATTGGCGTTATCATACAAAGCTTTTTAACACTATTGTTTTTATTATTTTTAATTTTATCAGCAACAGGAATTATACAACCGGATTTAACCACAACAGTAAATGGAAAGGAAACTGTACAAAGTCCAGAAACAGCTCAGGCAACATTTGTTACGGTGTTTGCAATTTTCTTTGTCGTTTCTTTAGTTGCAGATTTATTAGGTATTTTTGCTATGAAAAAGTTATTTGTCAATAATAAAATGAGCGGTATTTTGCATATTGTTGGAGCTGTTATCAGTGCTAATTTATTAACATTTATAGCTTGGTTAATCAGTGGTATTTCTATATTAAGATATAACAAAACGGAGAAAGAGGTCTCGTAGTATGAAATATACTTGGTGGATACTTTTAATAGTTGCAGGCGTTTTAAGTTTAATAAGTGTTTATGGATTTATTCTGAGTGTAGGCAGCTTTGGAATGATAGCATTGAATATCATGTGGTTATTTGTTTATACACCACATAAAAATTCAAAAGCACTTGAATCTGTATCAAAACCAACGATAAATTTATCAATTATCGGAACATACGCTGTCATAGTATTGATGTCCTTTCTGTTTTATTTTGTAATGAAAGCTGATTTTATGGAAATAGGCATAAAATTATATGGAGAAACTTTTAATGTGTTTGGATTACCATTATTTATCATTGGCATTATTTTATTTACTATTGGTACATGGTTTGTATATCAAATACAACAATCACGATTAAAACAATAAAACGAATAGAATATATTTTAGGACGGTTTAATGAGAACGCCGTCCTATTTGTTTATACATATATGTATAAGAAAGCGATACGAAATAAAGGGGTAATTAAATTGGAAGAATCATTAAAGAAATTAAGAAAACCAAGTGTTCAAGTGATGAATGTACTTTCATTATTAATGATTTTAGCGGGGGTAGTGCAATATTTTTATAGCTTAACAATTGAAAGAACACCTTTTTACTTAATCATTACTACATTGATAGAAATAATTATCATCTTTTTTGGATTTATACAACTTTTTGAAAAGAAAGATAACATTGAACTAAAGACAGCCAGAAGATATTTGATTATTGGTTGTTTGACTGGTTACTCGACTTATTTATCACTTTATAATCTTTACTTTTTTATGGCAGAAGAACATCATATTCATTTAACTACTTTTTGGATTGTTGGCTTTCTATTTCTATTAATATGTGCAAGTGCGCATATTTGTAAACTATTATTAATGGCAGATAAACTTCCATGGCTAAAAGGTAATAAATATGTTTGGATTATGGTGTTAAGTGTTATAGCATCAACAATTTATGTTCAAAAAATTGTTGAATATATATTAATTCCAAATGTTGCAGAGTCACATTTTGTAATTATAGTTAGTATGATAATGATATTTGTTGCTAACTCATTAGCAACTCAATATTTCTTGCTTTATGGAGAAGTCTATATGACAATAAAAAATATAAATAAGCAGGAGAGTAGATAATGGAATTAGACGTATTGATAATGCCTAATATAGCTAAAATGGAATTTTCTATTTATCCAGATTATTGGAAAGATGAAATGAAAAGAATTCTTTATTTTGAATAATATTTATACAGAGATGATTTGCTAGCTGTTGGATTTAATTTGGCCTCTGAAAAGTCCATGCAAAGAAAAATAGTGGGTTCTGGCGTTGATCTTGGTGCAATGGCAGCTACTACTGGGGCATCGACTGCCATAGGGGCAAGTATTGGTGGACCAATAGGAGCATGGATAGGGCTAATATCCGGGATAGGTATCTCTCTTTTATCAGAGCAAACATTAATTGGTGGTAAGTCTGTAACGGATATAGCTAAAGACAAAGCGAACGAAAAAGTAACGGCAATTAGAAATTCAGATACGTGGAAAAATACAAAAAAAGCAACTAGTAATGCTGTTAATGATGTAAAGCATTTTGGTGCATCAGTAAGTTCATTATTTTCATAAAGGTGGCTAAATAAATTGGAAGAATCATTAAATCGTTTAAGAAAACCAGCAATACAAGTTATTAATGTATTATCATTGATTTGTATATTTTTTTCTTATTTGCAATATCATTTTGATCTCACATTAGAAAAAACACCTAAATATCTAATAGTTACAACAATTTTTGCGATTATAATTAATTTTATGGGTTTATTACAATTGTTTGAAAGGAAAATGAAAAATCCGTTAAAAAAAGCTAAAAGGTATTTAATAGTAGATTTTATAGGTCTCTATACTTCATATTTAACTTTTTATAATTTATATTTCTTTGTGGCAGCTGAACACCATTATTATTTAAATGTATATTGGTATATTGGTTTTTTCACATTATTTATTTGTAGTACTATGCACATATTGAGTACGTTATTATTAGGACCCGCTCCTAAATGGTTAAAAATTGATAAAACCCTACTTATAATTTTTCTTAAAATAATAGCTTCACTCATTTATGTTCAAAAAATTGTGGAATATATTATAGTTCCTAATATAGCGGAAAATCATTTTATATTTATAATTTCTATAGGGATTATATTTGGGTGTAATTTTTTAGTTACTCAAAATTATATATTATATGGAAGAATACTTACTGAAGTTAATCAACTAAAGACGAATGATACGATGGTTAAAGAGTAATATAAGGGAGATGAAAGGTAATGGAATTAGACGTATTAATAATGCCTCATATAGCGAAAATGGAATTTTCTATTCATCCAGATTATTGGAAAGATGAGATGAAAAGAATTAAAGAGTTCTTTGTGTCGAATGATATATATACAATGGGACCTACTATTTTCAATAAAGAAATTGTGGGTATGGGTGAAGTTAATTTTATAACATATATACCACTCAATGATGAAATTGAAGACATACCTGAATTAAATATTAAGTATCAACCTACGCTGGAAGTTTATCCAACAATTTCTCATAAATGTTTTGATGAAGATGACTTTGAAGTTGTATATGAAGGTATTCAGACGTTTGCTTCTGAAAATGATATAACTCTCTCAGATAAGCCTTTCTATCATGTTATGTCTAATTACTTTGGAGGAGAGATTTATGAAATTCATGCTGAAATTAACATTGATGAGGTTGAATTAGATGAATAAAATGAATTTTTCAGAAATGATGTACCGAAATGTAGTATATAAAGAATACGTTGATTACAGTATTAACCAACTCGATGAATGTGTAATTGATTTTTATAATTTAATAAATGCTTTTGATTTAGAGAAGATAGGCCCACTAATTATGGTGTATACACAGGTGATGAAAGGTAATAGGGTTAATGTGAAACTGATGACACCTGTCGATAAGTCATTTGTTCCTAATAAACATTTAAACTTTATGACATATCTATATATTGATCAAATGTTGCATGGAAGATTAGTAAGTGATGATTATTCTAATGAAGAACCTAAATTATTATATGAAATTGAAGAATTTGCAAGAAATAATAATATGCGAAGAATCTCACCATATTATCATATAATAAATGAGATAGATGAAATGACTTGGGTCGATGTAAAAGTTAAGGTATTGGAGGTGTCCAATACATAATGGATATTCTACTTGTCATAATCGTGTTTGGTTTGTTTTATCTAGTGCATTTTACATCTGTAATGCATTCGGACGATTTCAAAGTATTGCCAATAATAACATATATTATAGCGCTCATTTTATATTTAATACCTGTGATTCTTATAAAAGAAGAAAGTGTAAATCAGTTTGAAAATTTGATGCTCATATTAAATATAGGTGTGTTGTTATATGGAATTATGGGTGTAAGAGGATTATGGTCTAGACCCTTAAAAATAAAGATTCAAGAGTTAACTAAGGAACCCGATAAAATGATTACACAACAAAAGTATAACAAAATTGAAAGTTTGAAAATTAATTTAGAAATAGCTAAATATAAAGGTATCATATCGCTACTGATGTCGCTTATATTTATAATCACGATGTCAATCAAAGCATCATCACAATACAAAGAAGATTTTGCATTTGGAAACCTTCTCATATTATTTATTTCTATCGCAATATTTGTTATTTACATAATCATAGATGTTATTTTAAGAATAATAAAAGGACGATGGAGACTCATTTCTATAAGACCGTTATTGATGTCAATATGGCTATTTATTTTCATAGTGATATTACTAGTACAAAGATAGGGGGATAAATACAATGAAGAAAATATTAGTTACATTAATTGTAATGAGTTGTTTTTTAATTGGTTGTAGTCATAACTCAAATGATGATTTACCGAAATCAGTGAAAGAGAATGTAGATGAACAAGTTAAATTAGCTAAACAGCAAGGTAATAAATATACAATTAAAGAAGATACTGTCAAATATGATAAAGAAAGTAAAACTTTGAAAATGAAAATTGACTGGAAACTAAACATTGATTTGCCTGATAGGATTGGCGAAGGTTCTACATATAAATTTGCACATAATGATTTAATTCAAAAAGTTGAATATAAATATGATTATAAAGGAAAAGAACAAAAGCATTTAATGAAGAAAAATAATGAAGATGAGTTTGAATTTGTTAAATAGTGTAGTGTATTAACATATATATTAGAAGTTTTGAGAGAATATAGAATATCAAGAGTTAGATTTACAAGTCTCGAAAATTAAATCTGTTTACTATTTTTTAATTGCTATCGTGCTTTTAATACTTACGAAAGTACATATTGTTAGTGATATTAAAGCAGACAGTTTGTCAATGAACCCTATATTTATTTTTGTTGGAATGATTATTATAGTTATCTGGCTAATAATGGACTTGTATAGAAAGAAAAAATATGGCATTTTTTTATTTAAATCATTAATTCCTATTGTAGTGACAGTATGGATCATAATATCGTCTGTATTATTGTATTAATTCTATAATTATTTTAAACTATTACAGAGAGGAGATTTAAAATGGAGAAAACTGGAAAGCCTTTAAAAGTATGGACTTGGATATTTATTGTATTAACTATAGTAACGCCTTTATTCGCGATTGGAAGTATCATTTGTAGTATTAAGTATAAAAAATATGATGAAGTTAAAGGTGCTAAATTACTACAAATTTCAATAATTGTAGCAGTTATTATTTTTGTTCTAAATTTATTAACTTTATTTGGATTAAGATAAGTCTTGTAACAATAAAAATGACACATAAAGATGGAGTAGATGGATGTAGAAGTATTCATTTACTCCATTTTTTGTTATGAATTTTCAAAAATCTCTAAGTGAAAACAGGTATCCAAGTATAGAAAGATGAATCATACCTAAAACGACAGACGGTGTTCTCAATTAGTCTAAAAACTTTATACAGAACAATCGAGCCGACCAAATGTTGAGTAATATGAGAGGCCAAGCGTCTAATACGGTACAACAAGGTAAGCAATGGATAGGCCATCAAGCCCAACAAGTGAAACAAGCGACGAATCATATATTAGAAAAGGAAATACCATTTACACAACCTAGAGTTGCGGTTGCAGGCGTAGGTAGTGTTCAAGCAGGTAAAGGTGTTACACTTAGAGAAGCAGGCCAAAGTATTCAACGTACCTTCTCATCAAATCATCAAGTGACACACACACCAAAAGATAGTATGGTAAAGAGTGAAGGTAAACATGTAAGTAGCAGTCAAAGTCATGGTTCCAATTCTGTTCATTATCAAGAAGACCCAAATCTTACAAAGGTTGAATATGGTGACCATTATGAACGCAGATTTATGAAGCCTAAGAAATTGAAGGCCAACATCGAATATACAACACCGCATGGACATGTATATCGAACGGATCACAAAGGCCGCATTAAAGAAGTATATGCAGATGACCTATCACTTCTAGATGGCGGACGTAATTCATATGCGCAACGAACAGTTGGAAGAGAAGATCGTTTGCCAGATGATGACGGCGGTCATTTAATTGCGCGCGCATTCGGAGGTTCTAAAGATATAGACAATCTCGTACCCCAAAGTAAATACATCAACCGCTCATTTAAAGAGAACGGAGAATGGTATAACATGGAAAAAGATTGGCAAAAAGCTATAAAAGGAGGAGGAACAATTAAAAATATTAAAATTGAAGTGCAATATGAAAGTCATAGTCAAAGACCAACAGCCTTCCAAGTCAAATATGAGATGAATAATAAGAAATATGAAAGAAATATTGAAAATATTTAGGAGTGAGAAAATGGAATTTGAAGAAAAACTAAATGAAATGTATCAAGAAATAGCGAATCATATCAATGGAATGATACCGATAGAATGGGAGCAGGTATATACAATCGCTTATATTAACGATGAAGGCGGAGAAGTATCTTTTAATTATACTATACCTGGTAAAGATGACTTACATTACTATACTGCTATTCCTGAAGATTGTAATGTTTCAGAAAAGACATTTAGTGAGTTATCTTTTACTCTTTATAAATTATTTAAAAGACTCAGAGAGCTATTTATAGAAAATAATCAAGAACCATGGTCATCATGTGAATTTGATTTTAATAATGAAGGTAAATTAAATGTGTCATTTGATTATATCGATTGGAAAAACTCAGGTTTTGGTCAAATTTCTAGGGATTATTATTATGAATATAAAAAATTCGGCATTATACCTGAATTAGATTATGCCAAAAAAGAAATCAAAGACATTGAACAATTCATTAAAGAGCAAGAAAAAGAGTAAAACGAAGGATGACTAAGAAATATGAGAGATATATTTGGAATATTTAGAAGTAAGAAAAAAGGGTTTGAAGAAAACTTAAATAAAATGTATCAAGAAATAGCGAATAAAATTAATGAAATGATTCCTGTGGAGTGGGATAAGGTATATACAAAGGCATATATAAAAGAAGAAAGCAAAGAAGTTTTTTTCTACTATACTCTACCTGGGAGTGAAGAATTACATTATTATACTGCTATTCCTAAAGAACATAATGTTTCAAAAAAATATTTAAAGAATTATTGGACGAGCTTTACGAAAACTTTGAAAGACTCAAGAAGTTATTTATAGAAAATAATCAAGAGCCATGGACATCATGTGAATTTGATTTTAATAATGAAGGTAAATTAAACGTATCATTTGATTATATTGATTGGAAAAATTCAGAATTTGGGCCGTTAGCTAGAGAAAATTATTATGAATATAAAAAGTTTGGTATTGTACCTGAATATGAATATGAAAGAGAAGAAATTAAAGAAATAGAACAATTCATTAAAGAACAAGAAGAAAAATAAAATGAAGTTAAGAACGACTAAGCAATGTAAAAGTTGCTTAGTTTTCTTTTGATTACAACGAATAGTAAATTTTAATTTTACTACTATATACATATAAAATATTTTAGAGAGAAAGCCAACATCGAATATACAACACCACATGGACATGTGTATCGCATGGATTACAAAGGTCGTATTAAAGAAGAATATGCGGATGACCTATCACTTCAAGATGGCGGACGTAATACATATGTGCAACGAACAGTAGTAAGAAAAGAACGATTGCCAGATGATGACAGCTATCATTTAATTACTCAAACATTCGGAGGTTCTATATACTTTAACAGTCGGTTGCTATAAAGAAGTGTATTATTGGGAAGAGGAATATAAAAAAGGGAGATTGTATTTTCTCTTTCTTGCTTTATTTTTAAAATATCATAATAGGTTATTATCATTTATTTTGGGAGGCATTGAAGAAAAGTTTATAAAACCAAAACAATATCGTAATTCTATAAACTGTTAGCCTTGTTAAATTAACTTCTTTCGCAACTTTAATACATTGTGCTTGTCTACGTTTACTTCATTTCGTTCTTGTTCTGAAACCATTGCTCATATATGAATGAGTAGATTTTTCATGAATTTATCTAATAATGAATTGCCAATCTCATCATTCATCATAGGTATGCTACTAATCATTAATTAAACTTATTTGTCTTTTAAATAATTAACTGTCTTGATCACTTCATCGTAATTAAGGCCTAAACGATCAAATGACTACTCTACTACCTCATCTTCCACTCTCACAAAACTAAGAAATTATTGAAATAACAATCTATTTTTAATAGATTCTCCAGACTGTTTTTCTGTAAATGTTTTTCGCACCAAACGTTTTCAAATTATCCAGTTGTCTTTTTAAATTTTAATCCATGGATAATACCCTCGCATAGCCAACATTTATTTTCATACCATAATTAATATACACCCAAATTATACGTTTGAGTCATTATAAATTCAACTACTATATCAGTAGGATTAGGGTTTACCTTTATCAGCCTAATTTTTGATAATATATACACAATAAAATAATAAAAATATATCCTCTACTTTTAAAGTAATAGTATAATAAAGTTGCAATCTATCTTTTTATAAAAGGAGAATGAAAAGTGATTATTGATGATATAGTAAAATGGATTGAAGAGCAACCTTACTGGCAACAAGTTATAGCTAAAAAAATACTAGACAAGAGTCACATTTATGATGAAGATATAGAGGATTTTTTTTCTATATTTATGAAATATAACAACCTTGAACATGGAAATTTTAATAGAGAAAAAATAGAATTCCGAAATATTACTAATACTACTGATGAACATAAAATAGCAAATTGGAAAGGTTTAGATAATGTTATTGGTGTAAATGCCATTAAAGATAATGCTAATTTAGTTATTGGGCCTCAGTTAACACTAATCTATGGTGAAAATGGTAGTGGTAAATCAGGGTTTACTCGTTTACTTAATAATATTTTTATTTCAAGAGGAGATACTAGATTACTTTCCAATATATTCAATGATAATCCGTCGCCTCCTTCAGCTAATATTAACTTTGAAACTAATGATGGTAATATAGATAAACTATATTATCCAAAAGATTCGAACCATCCTTATACAGACCATGTATCGGTATTTGATTCACATAGTGCTTTACATGATTTAACCCAAGAATCTGAACTATCATTTTCACCAACAGAATTTAAATTTTTTGATGAATTATTAGAAATTGTTCAAAAATTAAAAGAAAAATTTGAAGCTAAAATCAATGATAAAACCTTAGACAATACATTTATAAACCATTTTGATAAAGAAACTTCTATCAAACGATTGTTACTAAATTTAAATACAAAGAATGATTTTGATGAATTAAAAATAAAAGTAAAATTAACTGAAAAGGATATGGAAAATCATGCTAATAATAATAAGCGAATGTCAGAATTACAATCAATGCAAATATTTGATAAAAAACAAGAGTACCAAAATTTAATATCAATTCTTAAAGATGTTAAAAAAACAATAAAAAAACTCAATCAATTTTTTAGTTCTGCTTATTTAAGTGAAGTTAAAGATTTGATAGAAGAGAGAAATCATTACAAAGACGTATCTTTAACTGAAGGGATAGCTCAATTTAAAGATGAAAACATAGAAAAATTAGGCTCAAAAGAATGGAAAGATTTTATAGAGTCAGCCTATAAATATTATACAACTATAAATCATAGTGTTAATTACTGTATTTTTTGTCACCAAGATATTAGTAATATAAAACTAATAGATAAATATTGGAAATATCTAAAAAACGAGTCCGAAAAAATATTAGCCGTTAAAAACAACTCTATCAAGGACGAAGAAAGACGCTTTAAACTTATAAATACAACTATTTTAAATAAAGATTCTATATTAAGCTACTTTCTAAAAGATGATAATATAGATTTATTTAATTCTATTAATCAAGCTTCAAATAATTTTGAAAATCTCAAAGATAGGGTCCTTAAAGCTCTCAATAATTTACAATGGGATTCACAAATTAAAGGTTATAATTTTGATTATAATGAAATTGAAAAAGTTATAAACAATTTAAATAATTTAATTGAAAATCTTGATGAAGACAGTGTAAAAAAGGAAATTGAAGAACTACAAATTAAAGAGAATGAATTTAATGATAAATTAAAAGTGGAAAAATTACTTCCTAAAATAGAAGACTTTATAAATAACAAAGAGTGGGTAGATAATGCTAATAAAATAAAAATTAACACACGTTCTATTACTTCAAAACAAAACAGTTTATTTTCTAAATACGTAACAGATACATATATTGAGACATTCAATAATGAATGTCAAAAATTAAATGCTAACTTTTCAGCTGAAATTAAACAAAGGGGGAGAAAAGGTACAACCTTAAATAAATTAACTATACAAGAAAAGAAACCAATAGATATATTGAGTGAGGGAGAACAACGGGCTATTGCTTTAGCAAATTTTTTGTCTGAAACCTCAATGAACAAAAATAATGTTTGCATTGTATTTGACGACCCTGTTTCATCTCTTGATCACAAAAGAAAAGAAATAATTGCTGATCGATTAATTGATGAAGCACAACAAAAGCAAGTAGTAATTTTCACTCATGACCTACCTTTTTTACTATTAATGCAAAATAAATCTTCAGAAAAACAACTTGATTGTTGTCATAATACACTTAGAAAAATTAAAAATGAAACAGGTATTTCTACAAACTCACATCCTTGGATAAGTATGACTGTTAAAAAAAGAATTGGTTATCTAAAAAAACAACTTCAAAATATCACAACTTATTATAACAATATCTCTTCTGATGCTCCGGAAGAACAGTTAGAATATAGTCATAAGGCAAAAATGTGGTGTGAAGAATTAAGGGAAACTTGGGAAAAAAGTATAGAAGAATTATTATTAAATGGATCTATCGAAAGATTTAATCCAGCAATTCAAACGTCTAGACTAAAAAAAGCTCCATTTAATAGAGAATTATATGAAGAAGTTGAAAAAGGTATGACAGAATCTTCAAAATGGGTTCATGATAGGTCATCTGCCCTAGGTGAAGAAACACCGAACCCCGAACAATTGAAGGAATATATTGATGATTTGGAAGAATTCACAAAAAAACTAAAAAAATTAATAAAATAGTAGTTTATATATATAACTATAATTTTGCATTCCTCTATTAACCAGTGTTATAATGTGATTAACAAGAATTCTAGCGTGAATACACCAATCCCCTCACTATTGCAGTAGTGAGGGGATTTTTTAGGTGTGGCTATAGTCGCCTATTTATCGTTGCGATTACGTAGCCAATGCGTAAATAACGCAACAATACAACCACTGATGACTGTGGTCGTGATGTGAACAAGAATTTCTAGCATGAATAACACCTCCTCTCTGCGTCTAAATATGACGCCTGAGAGATAGGCGACTCTAGTATTATACCATCTGCAAATATACAAGCATATCTACTTCCGATAAGTTATTTTATGTAATGATAGTGAGGTTTATTTCTTTGATATTCAGAGACAAAAGAGATACTTTATAAGTATTCAAATCTCTGAGTCGCTATTTTTCTTAATATTAAGCACCATTAATAAAAATTTTTTCCCTTTGACTTTATTTATAGATCGAGCTGACACTTGAGTGAAACCCAAAATAACCTTCATAAATCCCCAAATAGGTTCTACAGCCAATTTTCTATGACTATAGTTTTTCATTTCTAGTTAAGAAAGGTTTTAATTAGTTTGAATTTTAAAGTATTCCTAATTATCATTTTTCATGATTTTCTTATTTGTTATGAACTCGGTTTTATGTATAGAGCTCTCAAAGAACATGCTGAACAATCATCACATTTTTTTATATTAAAATCACATTTAAAGCCATTTCTACCATTTCGATATACATATCATTAAAATCTATTCTTTTATTATTAAGATATATATTAGTTAAGATCACAATTGGATTTCGTTCCAAAAATTTCATTAACATACCGCGAAATATTATTTTGAGCAGTTCTAACATAACTTCTCATTGATAGCGTAAGTTTTTAAGTTGAGGCTTGTTATAATTTTTATACGTAAGCACTCTGTTAATTTAATTTGGTGGTATTTATTAAATTATATGAAGGTGTCTTACTTTTTTAAGTATTTAAAAGCGAAATTGCATGTTAATACGTAGTATTTATGCCGAGACTCCTAAGCAAGTAGTGCTAATTGTTGAAAGAGATTGAGATGGCACACTAGGAAAGTGAGTCATTCAATATGAAATATTGCATAAATAGAGAATGGCAGTAAGATAACTTTCAATTGAAAATATCTTATTGCTTTTTTAAGGATTTGTATCTTAAACTCTTTGTTTTTGTTTAAAAAATTTTTTAGTGAAAATATTTAGTAATATCAATATTTTAAAAATATTGATATGATAAAAAACATTCCACAACTTAATAAAAAATATTGATTTTTTGCACAAATAAGTTAGTATAATTTTTATATTAATAATTCATAAGGAGAATTGATATGAAAGTCAAAAGTATTTCACGGTTCTTTTCAATGAAGAAAGTGACGCTAAGTTTCGTTACCGTATTTATTGGAGTAGGGACAATAGGTTCATTTAATCAGTATGCTGATGCAAGTACGAAAACGCAACAAACACATGTAACTAAGACATCTCCAACTCAAAAGACGACGTCCAATTTTAAACGTTCAGTTAAAGATACGTCTGTTAAATCTAGAGCTACATCAATAAAAAGAGCTACATCAACCAAACAAGCTATATCACCCAAAACGTCATCAACTAAAAAAACTACAATAGCAAAAAAATCTACCACAGTAAATAAAACGCGCACAACAACCAAGACTCAGCCTACCATTCGTAAGAGTTCAACAACTTCAACACGTTCAAAAACAATGCCTACTTCTGTGAAACGCACAACTTCTCATAAAGCAACTACTGTGTCGCCAACTTCTAAAGCTAAAATATCAACAAAAACACAACAATCAACTAAAAGTCATACAACTTCAGTTAAAAAAAACACTACACAACTTAGTAAAACAAAATCACCGTCAGTATCAACAAAATCTAAAACAGTTCAATCCTCTACGACAAAGGCACAACCTACTTTAACGACTCAAGTTAGTACAACTACAAAAGCAAAGCAACTTTCAACGTCACCTACTTCTAAAATCAGTAGTAGTAAAGAATTAGTGGGAGTGGCACCTGCTGAACGTAAAACAGATAAATATCAATCGATGACACAGTTAGAAAAAGAAACAACTGAAGGTGTAGACTGGAGAAAAGATACAAAAAACACTGGGAATCAAGTACTCATTGTTGCTCCACATGGTGGAAGTATTGAACAAGGTACAACAGAATTAACTAAAGCATTAGCGGATAAAGGGAATTATGATTATTATTCATTTGAAGGCATTAGACCTAAAAATAACTCTGAATTACATGTTACGTCTACTCATTATGATGATCCGACATTAAATCAAATGATTAAAAACCGTACTGCAACTGTTTCAATTCATGGCGCATCAGGTACTGAGGAGATTATCTATCTTGGCGGACCTCGTTCAGATTTGAGAAATGCTATAGAGAAGCAACTTGTTGGACGTGGATTTACTGTTAAAGTTCCACCAGAGTATCTAGGCGGTCAAAATAATAAAAACTTCATTAATAGAGAAGACAATAACACTGGCGTTCAGTTAGAATTAACGACTGCTTTAAGAAAAGTATTCTTTAAAAATGGAGATACTAGTACAAAAAATCGTACCAACAAAGAAAATTGGACACCCACAATGGAGGCATTTATTAATGCATTGTATGAAGGTATCAATCAAACGTATTCATAAAATATTTTTAATAAATGATAAACAACAATATCTTACTTAAAAAATCTTGATAAGAACGAGATGTTTTAAGATTATGTTATATTTTATAGTTCTTAATCTATGGTAAGAGTAACAATTTGATTTGAAATGGTATAAGAATAAATCGTAACTTAAGTTGTAAAATAAATCTATGTAGTTTCAAAATTAATAATGAATTTTAGAAAA
>OBJZ01000181.1_pt1 | contig 30882 bp, 50 predicted proteins | sample 1481641 | NCBI WGS metagenome assembly OBJZ01 (sample SAMN02364493, study PRJEB22542) | human gut metagenome | isolation source: fecal sample | host: premature infant | place: USA: Chicago, IL | collected 2012-01
CTGGCGCTTTTTCGCGCCCCCAGCAGGACTCGAACCTGCAACCTACGGATTAGAAGAACGCCAACAGTAAAACAGCAGCCTCGGGAAACGTTCGCGGTGTACTGGAGCAACGTCCCGCAAGTTCCCGCGAGTTCCCGCCCGATCACGGGTGAACGTGATCAAAAAGTGTTCAACTCAGCTGCGCGCGCCACGTCTAACGCATCCGCCACTGCCACGAGATCGTCCTCGAACAGGTCGGAATAAACGTCCAACGTCATTGCAGCGGAGGCGTGGCCCAACATCCGCTGAACTAGTTTCACGTTCGCGCCTGCTTGAACAGCGAGCGACGCCGCAGTGTGCCTGAGATCGTGCGGGCGTAGATACTCAACGCCTGCCCGTTCGAGGGCGAGCGCCCACCAACGGTTAGACGCGGACCCGCCACTTTTCGACGGCGGGCGTAGATACCCGCCGCGCGCGTTAGTGAACAGCAGCGCCCCGGGTTCCTTCCCTTCCGCTTCACGGGTGAGCATGTCTGCAACAAACTGCGGCACCCACGTTTCGCGGCGTGCGTGATTCTTCGGTGTCGAGACGACCCACTCGCCACGTAGCCGGGTGACTGACCGTTCAATGTTGATCCGCCGCCCGTCAATATCGCTAGGGGTGAGTGCGGTTGCTTCGCCCCACCTCGGTCCGCCGTACGCGAGGAGGTAGACCAGGGTCTCGTGCCGCCCGGTTTCACGCGCGACTTTCGCGACCTCGGTGTGCGTCAAATAGCGGTGTCTCGCCTTTCCTGCGGGCCGGGGGAGTAGTATGCCGCGGGCAGGGTTCGCAGCGATCAACCTGTCTTTCACAGCAAGGTCGAGCATTCCAGCGAGGATGCCGTGCGCACGCCTCACGAGCGTTGCAGAGCCTCGAAGGCTCGCGGCCCATAGTTCAACGTCGCTAGTGCGTATCGCCCCGACTTGCCACGTCCCGAACGCGGGGTTCACGTGCAACCGCCAAGCCGTGCGCGCGTCCGCTAGCGTCGTGGGTTTCACCTGGCTTGCTTTAATCGTGAAATAGCGGTTCTCGAGGTCTGCGAGGCGTGTCTTGCCGTCGGTGACGGACACGAATGTGCCGGTGCGTTTCGCGGCCTCGGTTTCGTTGAGCCACTGTTCGGCCGCGCGTTTCGTGGTGAACCCGCGTTTCATGGATTGTCGTCCGTCGGGCTTGCGGTACCGGACGAGGTAGCGGGGTTTCCCGGTGCGTTTATCGTCGTACCGTTTCACCCGCGGGTTGCTGGTCGGCTTCATCCCCGGTTGTCCAGGATGGTCATGTCTAGACCCCGTTTCGGGTGATACGTCCACTGGTAGCGGAAGCCGTTCTCAGACACGGTTTGCACGCCGTCGATCGCGCGGGTCATTTCGATCTGGTTAATGACGGTTTGAGAGGTGCCGATTTTCTGGAGTACGCACGCGGTTTCGTTGATGTCCCCGTCGAGTGTGATGATCCCGCCCGTAATGTCAGGGTTGGTGATGTCGCATGCAGCGGCGGCAGCGCGAAGGATTCCCCCGGGCTTGTATGGCTCAGATTCCTTTTTTTCGGGTGTCATGATGGTCGCGTACACGGTGAGCGCAACCAGTGCGGCCAGGACGATCCCGCCGATTTTCACCCACTTCATGAAGAGTTTGTCCCCTGGGGTGTCTTCCTTTTTGGTGGTGGTCATGTGGTGGTCCTTAGTGTGTCTTGGTATGAGTTGATAACTTCGCGGGTGACGTCGAGGGCTTCGGCGAGTGCACCGGCGTTTGGGCCGTGGAGGAGTTCCGCGGTGCGGTATTCAGTTTCGGATATGAGGAGCCGGGCGGCGGTGCGCCATGCGCGGGCTTCAATGTGTGGGGGTTGTGGGCCTTGGTCGCCGTGTATTGCGTGGGCGATTTCGTGGGCGAGGAGACTGCGGGTTTCGGCGTTGGTGAGGTTTCGGGGGAGCCAGATTGATTGGTGTCGGTGCGAGTAGGCGGCGTGTTGTTGGTCGGTCCACCAGACGCGGAGGCCTAGGTTATGCGCTGTCGTTATGAGGGTCGTGTGGTCGTGTGATGTGTCCGGCGGCAAGGTCGTAGTCATCGGGGGTTGGTTCCTGTCCGTAGTCGGCTGGTGACGTGATGGTCTCAAGGGGGTGAGACATTTCAACGCCGAGCCGTTCAGTGATGAGTTCGACTAGTCGCGCGTTTGAGATTTCTTCTGTTTTTTGGACGGTGTAGGAGACTTCTGCGTCTGCTTCGGCGGCAGTGATGTAGTCGGCGGCGATGAGTGCTTCGGCCACTGGGCGGTTGTAGGCGCGGGCGAATGTGATTACGTCGGTTGCTTTGGGTCGGCCCCATCGGCTGATGGTGGAGGGGCCGATTCCTGTGCGTTTGGATATTTCGACGTTGGTTTGGCCTGTGGCGATTGTGCGGATGTATTGGTTCCAGGTGACATGCTCTAGATATTGCATGTCTGCAACTTAGCGCACGCGGGCACGATGGGCAACGGGACTAAAGGGACGCACCTAGAAACATGCACACCTGCATCGCTTGCAAAACTGTAAGCTTGTGGTTAGTATTGCAGTAACGAATCTAATGCAGGCATGCAAGGAGGTGACACCATCACCATCAACAACGACGAACTAACCGCACTACGCGACCGCGCCGGAATCCCAGGAGACAGAGCACTAGCCGAAGAACTCGGCATCAACTACGTCACCCTATGGCGCACACGTAAAGGCCACACCGGCCCAAGTGGCACATTCACCCGCGCGATGTTCCGACGGTTCCCCGACGAACCCGAAGCAATCGCGCGCGTAATCGCCGCATAAAAGAACCCCCGCCCCACAAGGGGCGAGGGCAATGCAGATAACTAACCAAAGGATACCACGTGACTATCTATCTCACGCCACGCAAATACTCCGCGCTCTACGACATCCCCCTGTCAACACTCGCTAACTGGCGATCCCTTGGCACCGGCCCCGCCTACAAAAAGATCGGGCGTCACGTCCGCTACATCGTGAAGGAGGAAGCGTGAGCACACTCGACCAGATCATCTGCCTAACCGTTCTCGCCTCCATGTTCATCATTGCACCCGCCTACGACCGGGCCGTGGACATGCTTCTGGACTACTTGAAGGAGTGGAAATGACCACCGCGAAACTCATTCTTCCCGCGAACGCTGACGGCACCGACGAATGGAAGCAACAGCGCACTAAAGGCCTCGGCGGCACGGACATGGCTAACCTCCACCTCGGCTACGAGAGTGTCGCGGATGTCGTGCGGGACAAGCTAGGCATGAGCGAACCGGAGAAGTTTGACCAGGCAACGTTGGACATGTTCGCGCACGGTCACGCGATGGAACCAACCCTCCGCAAGGCAGCAGCCGAGCGTTTCGGCGTGAAGGTTCGCAATACGGGCACGTGGGCGCGGAAGGACCGCCCGGAGTTCCTGGCGAACCCGGACGCGCTTATCGGTTCCGACGGCATCCTAGAGATCAAAACGACCGGCGGTTATGCGCACGCCGCAGCAGACTGGAAGGCCGGGCGTGTCCCCGAACGTGCATGGGTGCAGGCGCACTGGTACGCAGTGGTCACGGGCCGCACGCGCCTGTTCTTTGTTGCGGAAGTAGACCGCGCCGTTATCCACCTCGGCCCGTTCGATGCAGACGAAAACCTCATGGGCAACCTCGAACGCCTCGCCACGGAAACGTGGCAGCACGTAACCGCGGGCACCGTTCCGGAGGACGAAACACGAACCGCTAACCACGTGACGTACGTTCCGCCCGCAGACGGCACCGACCTCGTTATCGAACCGTGGGACGACACCACCGCAGTCATTGAGAAACTTCGCGGCACTAAGGCCGAGCTGAAACGCCTCACGGAAGAACAGAAAGCACTAGAGGCCGCGATCAAAGAACGCATGGGCGACGCAACAACACTGCGCGACATCGACGGAAACCAGCTCGCCACGTGGAGCTATTCGACGCGCCGCAGCCTAGACAAGAAAGCCCTCGCCGCCGCCGGTGTGCGGGTAACTGACTACGAGAAAGAAACGAACATTCGAACCTTCCGCTTGAAGGAAGCCGCGTAAGGAGAAAACCATGAGCAACGCACTAACAATCACGCAAGACCAAACCGAATTCACCCCTAAACAGTTGTCGGTTCTTGAAAACCTCGGCGTGCAGGGAGCAGCACCGCAAGAAATCGCGATGTTTTTCGACTACTGCCAGCGAACCGGACTTTCACCGTGGGCGCGCCAGATCTACATGATCGGCCGATGGGACAAGAAACTCGGTCGGCAAAAGTACGTGGTCCAAGTCTCTATCGACGGGCAGCGCCTATTCGCTGAACGTTCCGGTGAATATGAAGGCCAGACGGCTCCGCAATGGTGCGGCCCGGACGGGCAGTGGGTGGACGTGTGGCTCGCGAACGAACCGCCGCAGGCCGCGCGTGTCGGGGTGTGGCGTAAGAGCTTCCGCGAACCCGCCTACGGTGTCGCGCGGCTTAGCTCGTACATGCCGCTCACGCGCGACGGTCGACCGCAGGGCCTGTGGGGAAACATGCCAGACGTGATGCTCGCGAAGTGCGCGGAGTCCCTCGCGCTTCGCAAGACGTTCCCTATCGGGCTGTCCGGCCTATACACCTCGGAGGAAATGCAGCAGGCAGACGCGCCACGACATGAACCCGCTCCGGTAGACGAGGACGTGGTGGACGCGGAGATCGTGGACGACGAGGAACGCATGCAGTGGGTCGAAGCGATCCAGGCAGCGGAAACCACGGACGCGCTTCGCAAGATGTGGGGCGACATCAATAACGCCCCGGAAGCGTTGCGGGCTGAATTGCGGGAGTTAATTCCGGCGCGCGCGAAGGAACTCGCGGCGTGATCCCGGAACAGGTGAGGGTGGTCGAGCAGCTCGCGGCGTGTGCGCGGGAGCTTGACCACCTCTCCATCGAGGTTGCGGGACTCGACCGCGCCCATGTTGACGCGCTCGCCCTTCACCGTACGAGTTACGCGCGGGCGTTCCTCATCGCGGACGGGTCGGTGGAGGAGCGTAAGCAGAAGGCGATCCTCGCGACGGAAGCGGAGCGCTTCGAGGCTGACGTGGCGGAGCAGAAAGTGCGGGCGTGTCGTGACCGTATCCGCGCGTTGCGTGACCGCCTCGAGGTGGGGCGCAGTTTGAACGCCGCTGTGCGTTCACAGTTCGCGACTGAGGCGGTGGGGCAGTGAGTCGTAAACGTAAAGGTAACAAATTCGATCCGGAGTACCGATTCCAAAAACTTTTGAAGCGAGGAACCGTGCCTGCGATTCGACCTGACCTAGGCGAGTGCATTGTGTTTCTCGGGGCAAGCAACGGTAACGGCTACAGGCAGTTCCGTTACAACGACCGCAACGGTTACGCCCATAGATACGCATGGGAACGCGTTAACGGTCCGATCCAAGGCGATCTAACAGTCGATCACCTATGCATGAACCGCAGTTGCGTGCGTATTGAACACTTGGAACTCGTTTCTGGGCATGAGAATTACAGGCGCGGTGTCGCAGCAAGAACGAAGTGCAATAACGGACATGACCTGGCCGGTAATCGAGTCCCGGGCACGCTTGCCATGTGCGCCAAGTGTGATGCAGAAGGGCGAAAGCGCCGTGAGCGAAAGCGCTGGAACAAGGCCGGAACTGGACGCGACTCTCGGGTTCGTTACGACCAGAAGGCAGTTCGTGAGCAGATAGCTGAAGTGCGGGCAGCACGTTCCACGATTGCCCAAGCAGCCCGAGTGATCGGGTGTAACCCGAACTATTTGGGACGGCGCGTGTGGAAAGAAACCAAGGACGCAGTGCTGAAACGGGACGAGGGGAAATGCGTTCGATGCCTACGACCCGCAGTTGATGCCCATCATCGCCGTCCTAGGGGAAGCGGTGGTTCATCCCGCCCGGAAATTGCCTTCGGCATGACAAATCTTGTGAGCCTGTGCAGGAGCTGTCACACGTTTATCGAGTCTCACCGTGCTGAGGCGTTAGCGGCGGGGTGGCTGATCTCGAAGTGGGCAGACCCGTCAACCACACCAATAAAAACGAGCCGGGGGTTTATCCGGCTTACTGACCACGGAACCATCATCACGATTGGAGAAAAAGATGGCTAACGAAACTGTGCTGACGATTGTCGGCAATCTGACGGCTGCGCCTGAACTTCGGTTCACGAATAGCGGTGTGCCGGTCGCTTCGTTCACGGTCGCGTCGACCCCGCGCTCGTTCGACAAGCAAGCGAACGAGTGGCGGGACGGGGAGGCGCTTTTCATGCGTTGTAGCGCGTGGCGTGACCTCGCTGAGAACGTCGCGGAGTCCCTCACGAAGGGGGCGCGCGTAATCGTGCAGGGCCGCCTCCAGCAACGGTCATACACCGATAAGGAAGGCAACCAGCGGACCGCGCTTGACCTCCAAGTGGACGAGGTAGGCCCCTCGCTTCGCTATGCGACCGCGCAGCCGGTACGCGCCGCCCGCAACACTCAACAGCAACCGCAGCAGGGTTGGGGCCAAAACAACGCATGGGGCAACCCCAGCAACGAACCGGCACCGTTCTAACCATCACAGCCCTGGACCCACACGTGGTGGCGGCGGTTCATGACCGATCTGGGGCACGCAGATAACCGAAAGGAGAAAGACATGAGGCAGTCCTTCACCGTGGATATTCCGCGGGCGCTCATTGTCACGTCGAACCGGACCGCGCACACGTGGCTAAGGAAAAAGACACGGGAGTGGTGGAAGCAAGTCGTTCCCGATCTCGCGCCTATGGGCCGCGCGAACGTTTACGTCGGCATCACGAAACGCACACACGGAAAGTACGACCCGGCGAACCTCACCGACACGTTCAAAGGATGCGTCGACCAGCTCGTCGAGAACGGTGTCCTGGAAGACGACGACTACACGCACGTCACCGGCCCTCTCGTGTACCACGAGGCGGTAGACCGCGATGTTCCGAAGGAGACGGTGAGGGCGCGCGTGACGCTCACCCCGTACGCGTCGATTCTTGAGGAGGGCGACTGTGAGTAACGGTTGGGGAAAGGTGTACGGGGACCTCGTGTTCTCCCGTAAATGGATGGAAGCGGGCATGGCAGCTCGTGGACTATGGACGACTGCGCTGTCGTTCTGTATCGCGCAAAAAACCCACGGAAACCTAGAGTCCCACATGGTCGCGTTCCTCGGCGGCAATGACGAACTAGCCGCTGAGTTGGTCGCCGTAGGGCTGTGGGATGAGATCGAGGGCGGATACCGGTTCCACGATTGGGAAGACCACCAGGGCACCGAAGAACGCATGGCGCGACGTACTGAAGCGTCGAGGGCGAACGGCGCTAAAGGTGGGCGACCTCGTAAAACCGCAGGTCAAAAGGTTACGGAACGTAAGCCGGAGGAACCTAACGGCAACCCGGAAAAACCTAGCGAAAACCTAGAAAAACCTAGCGAAACCAACACGGAACCTAAAAAACCTACAGAACAAGAACAAGAACAAGAACAAGAACAAGAAGTTAACCCCCCAACCCCCCGCCGGGGGGCGTACCCTCCCGACTTCGAGGCCTTCTGGGCGATCTACCCGAAACACGCTGGAAAGCGTGACGCCTTCAAGGCATGGAAGGCCGCGGTGAAACGCACGGACCGCGAAACGATCAACGCTGGGGCGAGAGCGTACGCGGACGACCCGAACCGGGAACCCGCGTTCACGAAGCACCCAGCAACGTGGCTCAGGGCTGATTCGTGGGACGACGAACCGATAACGGCGAAGATTACGCCGCTTCAGCGGGACAGGTACGCGTCGTCTGCTTATGGCCTTCTCCAAGCACACGCGGAGCTTGCGCGATGAATGAGCTAGTGAAGATTGGGAACGTGCTGGCCGAACTACAGGCCGTGCGTGAGAGTGCCCCGGCTGAAGTGACTGCGAATCCTGACGGAACCGCTGCCATCGTTCGGTGGGTAGGTACTTCGCCGACAGATGACTGGGTAACGAAATACCTCAACAGTCTCGTAGCGGCAGGCCTTGTGAAAGAGTTCGCGGCAGCTGATGACCCGGCAGTGAGGGCGCAGAACGTCGAACGGTTGGAGGCGTGGAGGCGCGCTATTAGCGGCCTACCTGTCGAAGGGCTTATCGCGGCGCGTCAACATTTTGAACGTGGCGGTGACATTCCTGGTGGCCGTTGGTATCTACGCCCCGCCGATGTGTCCGGGTGGGTTCGTAGGCGCGCAGAGCGGGACCGTGGGGACTTAGCGTGCCCGGATCACCCTGACGAGTGGAAGCACTCGTGTTTCCCGTGCAGGGATAAGCGACGTCGGGAGGCAGCCTCACCAGAAACGATTAGGCGGATTAGGGAAGCGATGAGGAAAGGCGAGTTGAGATGAATCGTTGCGGTGTGTGTAACGGTCCGACGATGGCCGGAGTTATCTGCAACCCGCATTGGAAGGAGCTGGACGGGCTTCTCGCGCAGTGCAGTGGGATCGATGGTGATCTGGACGCGGCGGTGGGGAAGCGGCTGCGGTTTGGTGTGCGGGTTCGTCGGGGGACGGCCCAGGGGTTGTTGGTGTCACCGGCGGCGGTTGAGGCTAAAACGGTGCTGGAGCAAGTGTTGCGGGGCGCTGGGCGCGCGTTGGGGTTGCCGGTGGGGGATTCATCCGTGGGGGAGGTTTCGCGTGTTCTGCGGGCGTCTGGGCGGCTTCGTGGTTCGTGGGTTGCCCCGGCGCTGTTGGGGGAACTCAGTCCGGCGGTTGTTGGTGTGTTGCGTGTGGTGGATAGGCCGCGGGGGCGGTTGGTGGTGCGTGTGCCGTGCCCGAAGTGTGGTGGGGGTCCGTTGGTTCCTGTGATGGGAGCGTTGGGGTGTCGTGAGTGTGGCGGTGTGTCGTCGGTGCGTGAGGTTCGGGCGGCTGTGGGTTGATTTTTTTGCTGTCGAAATTGTGCCACTGCAAGGGTTGCATGGCTGCAAATCATGCTGTAGTATTGCAGTATAGCAAGCAACGCAGGACAGCAAGGAGACAACGAAATGAACACCGAAAACACCTGGGCAAACTTCGTCACCGAAATCGCCAACAACACCAACACCACCGAGGAACGCCGCGACATCCTCGAGCGCATGATCGCAGCCTCCAACCAATACCCCGACATGAAAAACGGCGAACGCACCAACACCGCCTGGATCAAGCACTACGCCCAAGAAGCCCTCAACGACCTCAACGACTGAAAGACACGCACCAATGAAAACGCACCGCAAGACCTACAGCAGCATCCGCGACATCAAGAAAACTCTCACCGCGAAGCCCGGCAAACGCGCCGCGACTGTGAAGGCCGCGTGATGGAAAGCAACTACAAGACAGCCGAGCACACGATCCTCGACGAAATCGCCGCCGACATCAGCGCCGCAGATACGCACGGCCACCTCTACGACTTCGAAGACAAATGGGCCGAATACGCAACCGCTTTCGCGTTGCATCGCCTCGCCAATGCCTGGGAACGCCGCGTCCAACTCGCCGAAGCCACCGCTAAACAAAAAGGAATCAACGCATGACCGCGACCGCGCACGCCCGCCACACCGACCCGGCCACTTCCCACGAAGCCGCGGCCACGGTGAAAGTCACCCGGAACCGCCTCGCCCTCCTCACCTTCATCAAAACATCCATGCCGCCACAGTTCACCGACAAACAGCTAGTGGCCGCATACACGAAAGCGCAAGGCCGCCCCGGCGTACCCGAACAAGCCGAGTCCGGCATCCGCACCAGGCGGAAGGAACTCGCAGACGCGAAACTCCTCCACACCATCGGCACAGTGCGGAACGGCCGCCGCCCCGAACAGCTCTGGGAGGTTAACGCCTGATGCGCCACCACATTCTCACCCTCGCCAGCCCGTCTCCGTCCTACGTGGAAAAGACACGTAGGCGACTCGCGAAAACCTACCCGTCCACCCTCGTGTTCAAACGCGACGGTGAAGCCGTCCACTTCTTCGAGTACGAGAACGACCGCCGCTACACGGCACGAACGAAAGGCCTACAGTGACCCGCATCCCCGAAGGTGGATACCACCTCATCACACCCCCAGACCACGACGGCCCGCGTTGCAGTGAATGCGGTGAGGAACTGGAAGAACATCACACTGTTTGGCGTGACGGCATCGGCGTGTGCGACTGGTGCATCGAACTTGAAGACGTGACGGACGCTCTCGCTACCGCGCTCCCTAAGAAAGAGGCAGCTGAACTCGCGGAGTTGATCTGCACGCAGCTTATCGACAGGAGCCTAGAAATATGAAACTCGAAAAGTGCCCAGACTGTGGCCTAACAGAAAACGACAACCCCACCGGAATCCCGACCCACCACCAGTGCACACAGATTCGAACTGTCCGTGACACGCTCGCCGAGTACGTGGACGGCCTGACCGCGCAGCACCTCGCTGAGACAGTGTGCGACAACATCACTCGCGAGTGGTCGCGGGCGTGGACGGATAAATCGACGGACCTCGCGTTTATGGCTCAGTACCGCCACTGGATCGTCAACGAATTCGCGAGCGAGATCGACCAACCGTTTAAGGCCGCGGCAAAGATGGCGTTCGACACGGGGTTCAAATACGCGTTCGAGATGCTCACGCTCGCGGAAGTTCGTAAGCGCGCGGAGTCAGTGAACGCCATGCATGCAGCTAGGTGTGCGTGTGTTGGGAGGCGTGAAGAATGAAACGCCGCTGGTGCGTGACTCTCGGACTCCTGGCCGCAATCCTCGTCGCACGCGCCTACGCGCGAAAGCGCTTCCGTCGATTCTTAGTCGATAGCGCGAATCTGAAACGAAACATCACGGTCGAGGCAATGGCCGCGCGCGGTCTCACCAACGACCACGACCTCACCAAATAACCACCCGCAAGGAAAAGAAAATGAAAAACACTAGCCGCGGCATCGAACTCACCCACACCGAGCAACCGAGCGACGCTCAGCGCCTACGCATGGTCATGGAAACCGCTATCAACGCCAAACTGGACGAACTCCATCACGAAATCGACTGCAGAAACACGGGTGGCCTCATGGGCTACATAAGTCAAATCGCCGCCACCGCCGAAGCATGGGACTGGGTGAGCGACGTCTATTACGACCACGGGGACACCCCCACCGTGCTCATCGCCGCACCGAAATACGCGCGCCACATCGACGAATGGCACGAAAACTATGGCCCCGCCCTGTGGTGGCGCGACCCTATCGAAGAACCCCCATACGTAGGCACCCCAGATGACGCAGACTTCGACGACACCTACAAGTGGTGGTCACCCATCGACACCCCCGAAATCCCCGAAAGCGAGCCACAAGAATGACCGCCTGCCTGAAATGCGGCGACACCACGACCCGCGAACTCTGCGCCACGTGCGACACCACCGAAACAATCCGCACCGAACTCGAACCACACCTCGAACCGTCAATCGCGGCCGAACTCGCAGACAAACTCGCAGACCTACTGATGGAGCAGGAATGATCGAAAAACATTACGCTCATGTGACCCGCGACCGCACGCTCCTACGCCGCCTCGCACAATTGAGACGCGTCACCCGCCAAGACGTCCTCGACTACTCGCTCATCACCGTCACATGTAGCAACCCAAGCGCGTGCGAAGGCTGGATCAAATGCTCAGCCGATCACGACGGGTACGACCCCGACGACCCCGATTCACCCGCTTACGACGAGTGGGAGGGCGTGATGATCCACGGCAAGATCCACGACTGGCACAGCATATACGGCTGGGTAACCGAACACCCGGGGTGCCCCGTAATCGACCACACGCCCGAGCAGGACTTCTGCGGCATCGACACTAGCCGCGACGGCACCTACCTACTCGACATCGACTGGGACGACACCGCTTGTTTCATGACCGTCGTCCGCCGAGTATCAGACGATCCCAACTGGAAACCGGAGGAGCAGGAATGACCACCACTGACACTGACGACCTGACCGAGCGCATCGCACGAGCGCTGGACAAAAACTTCAACCCTGGCCGCTACCCGATCATGGCCGCGATGTTCATGGACTACGCCGCCGCCATCCTCCCCGAAGTGGAGGCCGAGGTGCGCAAGGCGAAGGCAGAAGCGTGGGAAGAATGCGCCACCGAAATCAAGATGCAAGGCACGGTACAGGTTCCCGACAACCCATACGAGGAGCAGGAATGACCGAAAACAAGCAGCACAGCGGGGGCATCCCGAAAGTGTCCTTCAGGCCCGAGGTCCACATCATCAACCCTGATGCGCTAGCAGAATTCCTCATGCCGAAGGGCTATGTCATTGACTCTGCCACAGGGCGAGAGAGCGCTGAGGAAGCCGCGCACGACTACATGACCCGCAATATCGGCCCCTCAGTCGGGACAATCGGCGACAGGCTCGAAGCCGCCTTCCTCGCCGGTGCTCAATGGGCACTCGCCAACCAAACACGCAAGGAGCAACCATGACCCTCACACTCAAAACCGCGAAACACGCTATCGGCAAGTACGGCGAAATATCAGACATCGTTGACGACGTAAACGACCTCACCCACCGCAGCGTGACCCGCGAGGCAGCCATTGAAGCCACTGAATTGGGATACCAGTTCACCCCATGCATTGTGGTGACTACGGCCCGTGAAGCCCTCGAAGCCGCGTGGGAACTCGCGCACGAGCCTGAGGACGGGATTATCCCGGCGAACAGCACGCACCTTCGCCGGGACCGCGAAGACGGACGGCTCTTCATGTCGCGTGCGGGCACTGACTTGGAGGCCACAGATAGCTACTCTGAGCACCGCTTCATCGACCCGCCCACACCCGAACCGGAACCGTGGGAACTCGCACGCTACTGCCACGGGGATGGCGACATCTACGAACGCTTCCAGGATGCAAGGGGCGTTTACTGGATGCGCCCCGCATACCAACTCTTCTACAGCCGCACAGACCTTGCAAAACTCAACCCCCGCCCCGTCACCATTGAAGGAGAGGACGAATGAAAGAGACCCCGTTCACCACAATGCTTCGCGCCTACGGCCTCGAACCCATGTGCCTACCTGACGACGTGACCGTTACGCGCGCTCCCGGTGGTCGCGGCATCTACGTCGAAACGTTCTGCTCCAACGAAGAGGGGAAAGCGCTAGTCGATGACCTCACCGGCGAATGGGTCACCCGGAACGTGTTTCACCCGGAACCTAAATCAACTCAAAATGAAGCCCACGACTAAACACACCGGAAGAAAGCGAAACAGGTGAACCGGCCACTAATCGACACCGAAACAGCAGCCTACGCCGCAGGCGTGAGCGAACGCCGCGTCCGCCAACTCGTGCAAGCAGGCAAGCTAACCAACTACGGGACACGCAGGCGCATCCGTATCGACTACGACCAACTAGCAGAAATCAGACACCTGTGAGCGTGTCACGGTTGCCTACTTGACACGACTTCCGCTAACTTAGTGTTGAATGGACAAGAGTCCAACCAAGCCCCGCAGGCACACAAGCCGCGGGGCTTTACTCATGCCCAAAAAGACCACCGCTAGGCGGACACCAAGGGCGCGGCATACACCCGCCTAGCGGCCCAAACGAAAGCCCCCACATGCAACACGACCTCACCCCGCATGATCTACCCCTCGCCGACCTCACACTCCTACCCGGCAACCCCCGCCAAGGCGACATCGGAGCCGTCTCCGAATCCATGCGCGTCAACGGCGTGTACCAACCGATCATCGTCAACAAGGGCACGAAAACCGGCCGCCCCAACGAAATCATCGCAGGCAACCACCGCGCACAAGCCGCTAAAGCACTAGGCCACAAAACGATCCCCGCTATCGTCCTCGACCTCACCGACGAGCAAGCGAAACGTATCGCCCTCGCAGATAACCGCACGAGCGACCTCGCCGACTACGACAACGACGCGTTGCTGTTGATGCTGCAAGACCTCCCCGATCTCGCGGGCACAGGCTACGACGGCGACGACCTAGACGAGCTGCTTGCAGAACTCAACACAGAAAGCCCAGACGAAGGGCTTACAGACCCCGACGAAGCGCCTCCCCCCCCCGATTCGCCGATTGCGAAACCAGGGGATGTCTTTACGCTCGGTAATCATCGCGTACTGTGCGGAGACTCCACCAGTAAAGAAGCCTTTGAGACGCTCATGGGCGATGAGCGGGCCGACCTAGTTTGGACTGACCCACCGTACGGCGTCGCCTACGAAGGCAAAACAAAAGAAAAACTCACCATTCAGAACGACGCACTGAATCTCGAACAACTGACAGAGTTCTTGCACGAAGCGCTCGAAGCGGCTAAGAGCGTCACAAAGCCCGGGGCGATCTGGTACGTCGCTGCACCACACGGCCCAATGGGGCACGCCTTCGGCACTGTCCTCCTGGATCTCCAAATCTGGAAGCACTCCCTCGTCTGGGTGAAGAACACTTTTGCCCTGGGCAGGGGGGACTACCACTACCGGCATGAAGCGATCTTCTATGGCTGGACACCAGGAGCCGCTCGACTCCACCCTCTCGAGGCACGAGACCAAGACACTGTTTTCGAGTTCGATAAGCCAGCACGGAACGCAGAGCACCCGACCATGAAACCGGTCGCCCTGATCGTGAAGGCGCTCGAAAACTCGTCAAACAAGGGCGATGTTGTTCTAGATCCGTTCGGGGGATCGGGGTCAACGCTTATCGCCTGCGAGCAAACTAGCCGGAGAGCGCGGCTTATTGAACTTGAGCCTAGGTATGTTGACGTGATTTGTCGACGGTGGCAGGAGTACACGGGCCGAACCCCTTTGAGAGAGGGACGGCCCGTGTCGTTCATTTCTTAGCGTTCCGCCAATTGCCTCGCCCGGGTCGCTTCGCGTTCCAGGCATCGACCGTCTCTGGTAGCCAGCCGCGTGTCTGTCGCCGCGTCTTGTCGCCGATTACAGCGTCTGGCTCAGGGAGTTGGTACTTGGAGAGTGACCGTTCGGCTACTCCGATGCGTTCTGCGAACTGGGAGACGGATAGGAACTCTAGTGGCTTGTCGCCCATTTGACTCCTCGGATTGCAATGTATGCGAGGCTGCAGGTGCCCGCGATCGCGATTGTGGCTGTGCTGTATGGGTGGCTTGAGGTTAGCCAGGCGACCGCTGCTACGGCGGCGAGTGGGCCGAGATTTTTGAGGTGTTCCATGTTCTTGTCCTTTGTTTGAGATGATGGTGGTCGGGTGGCCCCGCGATTCCAGGTCTATCGCGGGGTCACCCTTTGCGGTTATTCGCGTTTGCGCTTCTTGCGCTTCTTTGGCGGGGGGTTTCGTAGTGCTTTGATGATTGCTGCGATGCCGAATAGCGTCGCGAAAATTATCTCGGCTACCCCGTGAAGGCTGTTGCCCATTGTCTCCTCCTTTCTTGTCCTTACACAACAATAATACCGCGCCACACGGTATTATGCAACCCAAACAACAAGGAAAAATGTTCACAACCGAATCCGTAACCGCAGGCCACCCCGACAAACTCTGCGACGCAATCAGCGACGCAATACTCGACGCCGCCCTCACCCAAGACCCCAACGCCCGCACCGCAGTCGAAACACTCGCAACCCCAGGCCGCATCACCCTCGCCGGCGAAGTCACCACAACCGCAACCCTAGACACGGCCCGCATCGTCCGAGACACCCTCCACCGAATCGGCTACAACCCCGACCAATACGTCGTGGACGACCTCATCGCCAGCCAGTCCCCCGACATCGCCCAGGGCGTCGACACAGGCGGCGCAGGCGACCAAGGCCACATGTTCGGCTACGCCGTGGACGCACCCGGCTACCTCCCCGCCCCCGTCACCCTCGCACACCGCCTCGCCCGCGCCGTCCACGCCAACCCCTTCGGCCTCGGCCCAGACGGCAAGACGCAGGTCACCTTCGACGGCGACCAGCTCCGCACAGTCCTCGTCTCCGTACAGCACCCCAGCTCACTGGAGCAGGCGGAAGTCCGCGAGCAGGTTCAGCAGGTGATCGCTCCGCACGTCAATCTGACCGGCGTAACCCTCCTCGTCAACCCGACGGGCCGATTCGTGCTCGGCGGCCCCGACGCAGACACCGGACTCACCGGACGCAAAATCATCGTCGACACCTACGGCGGCACGGCTCGCCACGGCGGCGGAGCCTTCTCCGGAAAAGACCCATCCAAAGTCGACCGCTCCGCAGCCTACGCAGCAAGACAAGCCGCCCTCTCCCTCATCGCCAACGGCTACGCCACAGAATGCGAAGTACAACTCGCATACGCCATCGGCATACCCGAACCCGTCTCAATCCACGTCGACACAAAAGGCACCGGCAACACCAAAGCCGCAGAAAAAGCCCTCACAAAAATCGACTTCACCCCAACCGGCATCACACAACGCCTCAACCTCCGACAACCGATCTACGCCAACACCGCAGCCTACGGCCACTTCGGACGCCCCGACTTCCCTTGGGAGCAACCACTTAACCTCTAACCCCTTGCATTCCTCACCCCACGGAGGCACCCCATGCAATGCAAAGCCAAAACCCGCTCCGGCGACACCTGCAAAAACCACCCAATCAAGGGATCCACGGTGTGCCGCATGCATGGAGGGTCCTCCCCTCGGGCGAAGGAAGCAGCGGCCCGTAGGTTGCAGGAGCAGGCAGCGGAACGTGAAGTGCTCAAGCTTGCTCACCCGATCACCGTAGACCCGTCGAAGGCTCTCCTGGACTTGGTGCATTCCACCGCGGGTGAGGTCGCGTACTGGACGGCGCGGGTAGACCACCTACAGTCCACGGACGAGAAGCGCCTTACGAACGGCCTCACTAAGGTGACGGAGGGGAAGGACCGGGGCGGGGTAACGACTCTACGCCAGGTGGAGGCGACCCCGGCGGTCGAGTACAGGATGCTGGTGGACGCGAAGAACCGTCTCGCACAGTACGCGTCCGCCGCGCTGCGTGCTGGAGTGGAGGAACGCCGCGTGAAGCTGGCGGAGTCGCAGGGCGCGTTGGTTGCTCAGGTGATCCGCACCGTCCTGGACGGGCTACGACTCACCGCGGATCAGCAAGCGTTGGTACCGCAGATTGTCCCGCAGGCGCTAAGGATGCTGACACAGTAAAGGGGGTGCGTGTGGACGGCCTGGACTGGGTGGAGGCCGCCGCGCGCCTGTTTGAACCGTCGGTGCGGTCCCGCTGGGAGTCACCGGGTGCGCTAGCGCTGGATCTGGACGCGGGGACGGTGCAGACACCGGCTCTTGATTTGATCGACCAGGCGCTTGTGGACGCGGTGACGACACCGAACGCGCGGTTGATTATTTCGATGCCGCCGCAGGAGGGTAAGTCACAGCGCGTATCTAGGTGGTTTCCGCACTGGGTGCTCACTCGTGACCCTGACACGCGCATCGCTATCGCGTCGTATGAGCATGGCATGGCACGCAGGTGGGGCCGCACGATCCGGACTGATATCGAGCAGTACCCCACCACAGGTCTCAGTATTGCCTCGGATCAGGGCGCGCAGCATGACTGGCGGCTCAACGGCCACCAGGGCGGCGTATACGCCACAGGTATCGGCGGAGCGCTCACGGGCCGCCCCGTCGACCTCCTCCTGATCGACGACCCGTTCAAAGACCGCGCACAGGCGGAGTCCGCGACTATCCGAGAGAACGTGTGGAACTGGTGGACTGACGTAGCATCGACCCGCCTCGCACCCGGAGCCCCAGTCATCCTGATCATGACCAGGTGGCACCACGACGATCTCGCGGGCCGACTGCTCACGGATGCCCCGGACACGTGGCGGTTCCTCAACATCCCCGCACAAGCGACCGGGGACGATGACCCACTAGGCCGCGCCGAGGGCGAGTACCTCACGTCTACCCGCGGCAGGGACGAGCAGGACTGGGAGCGGATCAAACGCCAGGCGGGGCCACGCACGTGGAATGCCCTATACCAGGGGAATCCGACACCGGAGACCGCTGGAGTGTTCCCCACTGAATGGCCGCGCTACACCCACCCCCTGTGGACCGTAGACGCAGAGGGCAGGCATATCCTCCCGCAGTCGTTCGACCGCATCATTCAGTCGTGGGACTTGACATTCAAAAACAGCGCCACGTCCGACTATGTAGCGGGCCAGGTGTGGGCGTTACAAAACGGGCGCGCCTACCTCCTCGACCAGACACGGGCACGCCTGGACTTCACGGCAACCCTTGACGCGATCCTCGCAATGACCGCGAAATGGCCGCAAGCCCAGCAAGTGTTCGTGGAAGACAAAGCGAACGGCCCGGCAGTCATCACCTCTCTTCGTTCACGTATCCCCGGCATTACTCCGGTGGAACCTGACGGCGGGAAGTACGCGCGCGCGGTCGCTGTTCAACCATTCACCAACGCGGGGGCCGTCTACTTACCGGCACCAGAACTACTCCCAAACGTTTCCACCCTCATTGAGGAAGCCCGGGACTTCCCGGACGCTGCCCACGACGACACGGTGGACGCTCTCACTCAAGCACTAAACCAACTGTTCCTCACGCCACTACTCACTGGCGGCGGGGACATTCTCACCGCTGACGACCTGCTGGACCTTCGCATGGAGGACTTCGGCGGATACTAAACGAAGGAGACACCACGCATGGGTTTGTTTGACTTTCTGAAACCGGCTCCTGTCGTGGAATCCATCGCGGACGTGTCCCTCCACTTGGAGGACCGCGGCTGGCGTCACCTCACTGAGGACCCGGACACTGTCTCGGATGCGGCGAGGTTGAATGCAGCTCGTGACGCTCGCGCCCTCGTGGTCGCGCATCCTCTCGTGCGTCGTGGTGTCGCGTTGCGTTGCTCGTACGTGCATGGCAATGGTGGCCCGCAGGTCACGGTTGAGCACGAGAACCCGGACGTGGCGGAGACCGTCGCCGCGTGGTGGGCCATGCCGGAGAACGTGAAAGCCGTGACGGGGCCGGAGGCCCGCGCACGTCTTGAGCGTTCGTTGACGACGGACGGCAACGTGTTTATTGCCGCGTTCACGAATCCCACGACGGGCGTGGTTCGTTTGCGGACGCTCCCGTTCGAGGAAATCACGGCGATACACACTGACCCGGGCGACCGCCTCACCGTCCAGTTTTACGAGCGCCGCCACACAGTGAACGACCGTGAGCAGGTCACGCTGTACCCGGACATCACGCACCAGCCCGCACGCCGCCCCACAATGGTGGACGGGAAACCAGTCAGGTGGGATGCGCCTGTCCGTCACGTGAAAATCAACGACCTAGACGGCTGGCTCTACGGCCTGTCCGATCTCGTGTCTATCGCGCCGTGGGCACGCGCTTATCGCGATTTTCTCGCGGACTGGGCGAAGCTCATGCGGTCACTTTCACAGTTCGCGTGGCGCGCTACCGCGGACGGGAAGAGGGCACGACGCGCAGCACAAGCACTCACGCGCATGCCCGCAGGAGTCCCGGAACTCGGATCAAGCGCGGGCGCGACCTACGTGCAGGGTGTAGGGGAGTCACTAGAAGCAATCCCGAAAACCGGCGCGACTATCGACGCGGACTCCGGTCGCCCGATCCTCGCGATGATCGCGTCCGGCCTCGACGTCCCCATCACCATGCTGACGGGCGACCCTGGCGTTACGGGCGCGCGCGCTACCGCGGAAACCCTCGACGAACCCATGTACCTCGCCATGCAGGCACGCCGGGACGTGTGGGCAGCCGCATACCGCGACCTCACGGACTACACGATCGAAGCAGCAGTGCGCGCACCGCAGGGACCTCTCCGTGGTGTGATTGTGCGGGATGAGTGGGCGCAAACTGAACGCGCAGAGTTGGACGGCACTGTCCCGGTCGTGAAGATCGCGTGGCCTGACCTTTCCACCAACACGGTGAGCGAACTCGTGAACGCCCTCGCGACAGCGGACGCTACTGGCAAACTTCCACCGCTGGTCATTGCTCGTGAACTTCTGACCGCTCTCGGCGTGGACAACATCGACGACGTGCTAGACGAACTCACAGACGACGAAGGGCAGTGGCGCGACCCATACCGCACCGTCGGTGGCGTGCTCACTCGCGCGGTGAAGGACGGCACGGACCCCGCGTCGCTTCTTGACCAGTTCGGCCGATTCGGGAGCGCTGAGTGAACCCGGAGGATGTCTACCGGCTCGAGGCAGCTATGCAGGCCGCGATGGACACACATCTCGACCACCACACTCGTGAGCTAGCGAAGGCATGGACGCGCGTGTGGGTGGACGTGGCGGCGGAGGTCGAGGCGTCGATTCTTGGGCAGGTCGCGGCGGGCAACGTTGATGACGCTGTGCCGCTGGACCCGCGCCGAACGAAAGCCGCCTTACGGGTGATCGAACAGAATCTGGACGATCTCGCGGCGTTCACAACCGACACACTCACCAGCTCACTGCCGGACGTTATCGGCCTCGGCGCGGAAGGTGAGGCGGCTATGTACACCGCGCAGGGTGTCCCGTCTTTCCGTCGTGCTGACACTGAGCAGATCAACGCGATGGTCGCCCGCTCGACGGAACAAATCACGTCCACCACCTGGCCCGTCATGGCTGACACGCACGCAGCTATCGCACGAAGGTTGAACCGGGCTGTTGCCCTCGGCGACAACCCTCGCCTCGTAGCGCAGCAGATTGTCGCGGACTGTGAGCGTGACATGAACATGAGCCTCGCCCGCGCCCTCAACATTTCACGAACCGAAATGCTCGACGCGATGCGCCTCGGCCAATACGTGACGGACCTCCAGAACCTCGACATCCTTCAAGGCTGGGTATGGATCACGCACTTGGACGCGAAAACGTGCGGGTCGTGTATCGCCCAACACGGCAGCATGCACCCACCGGAGGAGGAAGGCCCGCTGGATCATCACAGTGGCCGGTGCGGCCGGTTGCCGGTCACGAAGTCATGGGCGGCACTCGGCTTCACCGGGCTAGACGACGGCCTTCCAGGCTTGGAGGACGGGGAAACATGGTTCAACGCTCAGGACGAGGACACGCAGGTGGGGATTCTCGGGCGGCGCGGCTTCGACGCATGGAAACAAGGAGACTTCCCTACCTCGTCATGGTCAGTGCGGAAAGACAACTCGAACTGGCGGCCCGGCTACTTCATGGCGAAACCACCGAAAGGCAACTAATGAAACTAACGGAATCACTCGGCACAGTCGCCCCACACGGTGAGGGCCGCATGCTCGTGCAGATCATCACCCCCGGGGTTGGTTCGTCCGGCGTGTACCCGGAGGAAACACTGAAGGATGCGGCGGCGCGGCGTGTGTTTGCGAAGGGCACGCAAATGTTCGCAGACCACCCCTCGGTCACGGAGACGCAGGACAGGCCGGAACGATCCATCAAAGACCTCGCCGGAGTCCTCACCGAGGACGCTTACTGGGACGGCACCGCCCTCGTAGCGGAAGCGAAAACATTCGAACCGTGGCGGTCCGTGATCGCGGGAATGCATGACGCTATCGGCGTATCAATCCGCGCGGCAGGCACCGTCACGGAAGCAGACGATGACGGCCGCCCGATCATCACGTCCCTGGACGAAGCCCTCTCAGTGGACTTCGTGACGAAAGCGGGCCGCGGCGGCAAGGTTCGCGAACTCTACGAGTCCGCACGCCGCACCCTCAATGAAACTCCCGCCCACCCGGGCCGGGCCAACAAGAAAGAAATGAAGGAGAACCAGGTAATGGAGATTCAGGAATCCCAGTTCCAGGCGCTCACGGAGAAGGCTAACCGGGTGGAAACCCTCGAAGCCGAACGTGACACCGCTATCGAACGAGCCGAAACCGCTGAGAAGGCACTGAAGGACGCGTTCGAGGCCGTAGACATGGCAGCCGTCGACAAGACCATTAGCGAAGCAGACGCAGACTTCAACCGTCTCGAGACCGCTGGCCTCAAGGCCGCTATCACCCGCAACGAGGACGGCCGCGTGAACCTCGAAGCGTTCAAGGCCGCTGTCGAGGCGGCAGCAGCCGATAAGCGCACCACGACTGGTGAAGGCACCCCCACGGGTGTAGGCCCAACTATCAACGAATCCGCTGACCTGAGCGACGACGAACTTCGCGACGCTCTCAACGCGTAAGGAGACAACCCTATGGCTACTAACGAAATTTTCCGTCACGCAGACCACCTTTCGGTTCCCGTGAAGGCGGGCGTGAAGTCCGGTGATCCGGTTCGCGTCGGTGTCCTCAACGGCGTTGCCGTCACCGCACGTGGTGAGGGCGGCAATCCCGCGGACTGCGCGACCGTGTGGTTCTCGGGCGCGTTCAACCTCGAAGTGAAGGGTGCCGTGAAGAACGTCGGCGACCCGATTTACATCACGGACTCGGGTCTCGCCGCGTCCGGCACGACCGTGTTTGGTGCCGCTTACGGCACGCAGGCAGGGGACGGCGTTCTCGCCGTGAAGATTCTTCAGCCCGGCACCGCCCCGGTGGCGGCCTAACCAGTTAGGGGAGACTAAGTGTCCAACAAGGAAATTCTCGAAGCGTACCGACTTTTCGACCGCGCCTCGTCCGGTGACTACCGCGCGAAGGCCGACATGATCGAGTCGCTCACTACTAGCGACTTTCCGCAGCTTCTCGGCCGCGGATTCAACACTAAGCTCACCGCTGCCTATCAGGCGCTCACTCCGGTGTGGTCGCAGTACTCGACCCGCACCACGGTGCACAACTTCAAGCCGCAGACGTATAAGCAGCTTCTCGGCTACAACGGCCTCGAACTCGTCCCTGAAGCGACGGAGTACCCCGCGGGGGACTTCTCCGAAACTCAGTACGAGTTCAAGGTCGACAAGTACGGCCGTCGCTTCGGTCTCACTTTCGAGATGATCGTGAATGATGAACTCGGCGCGTTCCGTAATATTCACAACACGCTCGCGCAGGCCGCCCGCGATCTTGAGGGTACTGTCACCGCGGACGCGCTTCTCAACGGTAAGCGTTCGGACGTGAACACAGACTTCTTCAAGGCCGCGAACGGTAACGCCCCGGAGTCGGCAGCGCTCACCCGTGAGTCGCTTCAGTCGGCTATCGAGGTCGTGTCGCAGAAGCGTGACGAGAACGGCCGCCCGCTCGCTCGCCCAAACCTCGTTCTCGTTGTGCCCCCGGCTCTGGATTTTAAGGCACGCGAGATCGTGAACGCCTCGGAGATTCGCGTCACCGAAGGGAAGACGCAGGTCACTTCTTCGAACATTCTCGCGGGCGCGGTCACTGTCGTGGTTGACCCGAACCTCATGCGTTCGACTCACGCGAAGGCCGCTGACACGTGGTTCCTCCTCCCGGCACCGAACACGGCACGTCCAGCACTCGTGACCGCGTTCATGGTAGGCCGCGAAACCCCTGACCTTCGCTACCAGAACGACCAGGGCAACCGTGTGGGCGGCGGCTCGATCCCGGCCGATGAAGGCTCGTTCGACGACGACACGATTCAGTACCGTGGCCGCCACATTGTTGGTGCCGCAGCTATCGACCCGACGTTCACGTTCGTGTCCCGCGGCTAACCAACCCACATGCAGGGGCGGCCAGTTTTTGGGTAATGGGGGACTGGCCGCCCCGCCCCCTTTTCTTTTTGATTCTTTGGAGGTAACTGTGCTTATCGACACCGTGCGGACACTCACCGGCGCTACCAGCGACCAATTAGCGGATGACACGGTGGTGGCTCTCGCGAACGTCCTCGGCGTAGACCTGGATTCGACGGACCTCCAAGCAACCCTCCGCGTCGCAGTGCTGGCCGCGGAAACACTCGCCGCGAACGCCACCCGCATGGTCGGCGTAACCCAGGTGGAGGACATTACCGTCGCGTGGGACAAGCAGGCAGACGCGTGGCTGAAGGTCGCTGAACGCCTCCGCGCGCGACTGGATGACTTGACGGTGGCAGATGATGACGGCGGCCCGTTCGTTGTCGAGTTCCGCCACCACACGGCAAGCAATGAGGCGGTGGAGCGTGGATTCAATTCTTTCTAACGCCCGCGAGGTTCAGGAACTCGTGATGGTAGATCGGGTACGGATTGAGCGCGTCACGGAAGTGTTCGACCGCGCCACCGGCGAGACCGTTGAAACAGTTTCTCTCGTGTGGGAGGGGAAGGCGCGCCTGCCTCGCGCGGATGCCGCGTCCCGCATAGCCCACGGAGCAGGCGAGGCCACACCAGCGGACCCGGTTGTGCTGATCCCGTGGAACGTTGAGGGCGTGCGCGCTAACGACCGCGTGACCGTCACCAACTCGGTTTCACCTGGCATGACTGGCCGCGTCCTGTGGGTAACAGACACATCGCCGCGCACCTTCCAGTCCGCTATCCATCTCACCTGTAGGGAGGTCAGGAATGCTTCACGGCTCGAATGAAGTAAACCGACTCGCGAACGATCTCACGGCGGCACCGTTGAAAGCTCAACGACGCGCCACGACCGCGCTCGGTAAAGCCGTGAAAGACATCGAGGCAGCGGCGAAAACCCTCGCCCCCGTCGACACGGGATACCTCCGGTCCAGTATTAGCTCGGACGTGTCTGTGCGCGGTTCGAGTATCCGCGGGGAGGTTGGCCCGACCGCAAATTATGGCGCATACGTTGAGGGCGGGACGCGCAGGCAACGCGCCCAACCGTATCTGCGGCCTGCCACGGACATGATCGTGCCCCGGTATGAGGACGCAGTTAGTCAGATTACGGAGGACTTGCTGTGAACCCGTTCGACGTGTTCGACGCGGCCGTGCGCGCTCTCGAACCGCTCGGTGTACCCGTGAACCCGAAAGACGCACCGGCCCGCATGATCCGCGTGTCTATCACCCCCGGAACAGTTGGGAACCGGCGTATGTCGGCCGCAGCCGTCGACCGAATACACGTCCTCACGGTGATGTGTGTCGGCAAGACCGAAGAAGAAGCCACATGGCTCGCCTACCACGTCACCGACATTCTCGACGGTGCCCGCACCGGCTCACCTGACGGCACGTTCACCGACACATCATTCGACGGTGACCCGCTACCCGAAACCGCCACGGCCCCACGGTCGTGGAGCAAGACACTCACGTTCCAGTGGACAACGAAACGGAGACGACATGAACGCGAAAAGTAAACCCGCACAAGTAACCGAACCGTACAAGCACCCGGGGGAGTGGGTTCGCGCGAAGCACCCCACGTCTGGTGCGCACTACACGACGACTCGCGCGCTCGCTAATAAGGCGGGCGCGGAGATTCTCGACGGCCACGACGCTGTCGATCGTTACGGCAAGCCTCTACCAACGAAACCGCGTATCGAACTCGCTAAGGAGACTAAGAAATGAGCGACCAGGCACTTAAGATCATTCAGTCCTCGACCGGCATGGACGGTGTTATCGCCTCCGGTAACACGCCCCTGTGGATCGTTCAGAAGGAGACCATCGGGGAGCCTCTCACCGATCAGGCGAAGACGTTCCCGCTGACGGCTCTCACGACCGCCACGGACACGGTGAAGGCCGATTGCCACATGAACATGGACGGGTTCTCTGCGACCCGTAACCTCACGAACCGCGACCGTAAGCGCATGTGCGAGAAGTTCACGCAGTCCGTGAAGACCGGCGAGTCGATCGACCTTACCCTGTCCGCGATTTATGACCAGCAGGCAGGCGCGGAGGACCTTATCAACGCCGTTTACACGGCTCTCCCCGAAGGCCAGGCGGTCTACATCGTGCAGGCGTTCGGTTGGGACTCGCAGAAGCCCGTCACCGCTGAAACAAAGGTTGACGTGTACCGCATGAACGTGCAGCAGCGTTCGAAGAACCAGCCCGTGGACGGTGAGGACCTCATGTTCACCGCTACCGGCTCTGGTGACCTTTACCTCCAGGACGTGAAGCTCGCCTAACACCGTGGGTGCCGCTGGTGTTTCCTTGCGCACCGGCGGCACCCCCCTTTTTTCTTCTAGGAGAACCCCATGCCCCAACCGAAACACGAATTCACGACCACGATCGACGGCAGTCTCGAAGTGGAGTGGCAGCAGCTCGAACAAAAGATCGCGGGCTACTCGATCATTTTCAACCGCAGTGATGACGAGGACCTGGCGAAGGAAGCCGGAGCGATGCTCGACGACCTCCGGGAGCAGCAGAACGCGCTGAAGGACCGCATAAAAACCGCGGCCCGCGTGATCACTGTGGAGCGCCTCGCCCCGAAAGACTTCGGTCGACTCATGGCACAACACCCCCCACGCGAGGGTGACCCGTTCGATAAAGAAACCGGGTTCAACACGGACACGTTCGACCGCGCGCTCATGGACGCGGCAATAACGAAAGTCGTGGACGGCCACGGCAACCCCGTCGAAGACTTCCATTGGGCGGATGTCGCGGACGAGATCTCGTTCGGGCAGTTCCAGACGATTATCAAACTCGCCCTATCCCTGAACACTTCGCAGACCGCGGTCCCTTTCTCGCTAGCAGAATCCGAGATTCTGCCGAACTCCGAACAGAACTAGAAGCCGCGGCAGCTCTCGGCATCCCTTACAGCCGTTTCAGGGCGTGGGATGACGCTGACCGCGACCTCGCCCTCGCCCTCCGACGCGTGGAGGCTGAGGAAGAGAAAAACAAGTGCCCGATCTGCGGCGGTGACGCGTCGCAATGCCAGGACCCGAAGAACCAACGAGCGTTCGAAGCCGTGTTCAAGCGGTGCTATGTGGGCCGCGCGATCAACGCCGGTATGCGGGCACGCGGCGATGACCCGGACGCACAGAGTCTCGTAGCGTTCGCAAAGTTTGACGAGGCTAAACAGAAAAAGTAAATAGGAGGCGCGCGTGGCGCAGGAACGGACTATCCGCACGGTTCTCGAATTGAACGTGTCTAAGTTTCAAGCGAACGCGACTCGTGCGGGCGCTGCCGCCAAAGGACTAGCACGCGAACTGGACGCGGCATCGCGCGCCTCCCAAAACTTGGATAAGAACGCCGCGAATGGCAGCAAAGCAGCTAAGACCGCGCGTGACCTTGAACAGTCGTATTCGCGTGTCGGCACGACAATGCTTGGCGCGGGTACGGCTATGGCCGCGGGTCTCGGTGTGGCTGTTAAGGCTGCGATGGACTGGGAGTCGGCGTGGGCGGGCGTGAAGAAAACCGTCGACGGTACCCCGCAGGAAATGGCGGCGCTTGAGGGTGAACTGAGGGGTCTCGCTAAGACACTCCCCGCGACGCACGCGGAGATCGCTGGTGTCGCGGAGGCCGCGGGCCAGTTGGGTGTCGCGCGTGAGGATGTCGCGTCGTTCACGAAGACCATGATCGACTTGGGCGAGTCGACGAACCTCACGGCAGAAGAGGCCGCGACGAGCCTCGCCCGGTTCTCGAACATCATGGGCACGAACGTTGACATGGTGGATAACCTCGGTTCGACGCTCGTCGGGTTGGGTAATAACTTCGCGACGACTGAATCTGAGATTCTCGCGATGGGCATGCGCCTCGCAGGCACAGGCCGTCAAATGAACATGACGGAGGGCGATGTTCTTGGCCTCGCCGCGGCCATGTCCTCGGTCGGTATTGAGGCTGAGGCAGGCGGCACCGCCATGTCAATGGTCATGAAGAAAATGGACGCGGCTGTCCGTGAAGGCGGCGACGGCCTGGCCGGGTTCGCTGAGGTCGCGGGCGTATCTGCTGAGAAGTTCGCGACGGCTTGGCGTGAGTCCCCGTCGAAGGCTCTGGAAATGTTCGTCGGTGGTTTGAACCGTGTTCAGGAGTCTGGCGGGTCTGTCGCGCAGACTCTCACCGAGCTAGGCATCAAAGGCATCCGCGAGCAGGACACAATGTTGCGCTTGGCGGGCGCGCATGAGGAGCTGGCGCGGGCGCTTGCTGCCGGTAACGAAGAGTTCGTGAAGAACACGGCACTCCTCGCGGAAGCTAATCAGCGTTACGAGACGGCGGAGTCGCGTATGCGTATCGCGTTCAACCGGATCGTGGACGCGGGGATTAGTCTGGGCGCTTCACTGTTGCCGGTGTTCGCGCAGGTGGCGGAGGGCGCGGCGTCTCTCGCAGACGCGTTCAATAGCCTTCCCGGGCCGGTGAAGTCGATTGTGGGGACGCTCGGCGCGGTGGGGTCGGTGGCGCTTCTCGCGGGCGGTGGCCTCATGAAGTTGGTCCCGGCGGTGCGGGACTCGGTGGAGGCGTTCAAAACATTCTCAACGTCGGCACCGAAGGCGACGAAGGCATTCAAAGCGTTCGCAGGCGTGCTGGGTGCTGCGGGCATCGTGCACACGCTGACGTCCATTGGCGGGTCGATGCAGGACTTCTCGCTAACCGCGGAAGAAATGGCGATCAACACGCTAAAAGTCGCTGACTCTGCAAAGGCCTGGGATCGCATCTTCGACGGCATGGACATGGGCATCAAGTCCACTAAAGACTTCACGGCAGCCCTAGAAAACATGGCGAACCCCGGCATTCTTGACCGCATGTCGAACCTAAGCGCTGATCTCGGTGGCGTCATCGGGTTCGATGTTCCTGGATGGGATGACGGCGCGCAGCGTATGCGTGAGTTTGGTCGGTCACTTGCTGAACTCGCGTCGACTGACTTTTCGGCGGCTCAAGCGTCATTCCGCAACCTGTGGGAAGCTACCGACCAGAGCCAAGAAACGTGGTCGAACCTGTTGAAGCTCATGCCGGACTTCCGCGGGAAACTCGTCGCTATCGCAGAAGCGAACGGCCTCAACGCTACTGAAGCAGAACTGTTGCGTATCGCCCTCGGTGAGCAGGCCGTCCAAGTAGACGCGACCGGTAAAGCCTTCGCCAAAGTCGAACCGGAAATGAGCGCCGCACAGCAAGCAACACAAGCGCTCACCGAAGCGAACGAAGAACTAATGAAGACACTGTCGGACATTGGTAACGCGTTCCTCGGCGTGCGTGGCGCGGCCCGCGAGTACGAGGACCAGATGAAGGCCGCAGCGGAAGCAGCGAAAGAGAACGGCAAGCACTGGGAGGACGGGACACAGGCCGCTAGGGATAACGCGGAAGCCCTCGACTCTCTCGCCTCGTCAAGCCTCGAATATTTGGATGCGTTGGAGAAGAACGGCGAACTCACGTCGAGCCACATGCAGAAGGCCCGCACGGACATTATCAACGCGGCGGAAGCGTTCGGCGCGACGAAAGAACAGGCCGCACAGTACGCGGACCAGCTCGGGCTGACTCCTGAAATGATCCAAACGAAAGTCGACCTGGAGGTGCAGCAGGCGCAGCAGGGGATCGACAACTACGTGGCGAAGTTTGGGGAGGTTCCGCCGTCTGTTTTGACGCAGGCTGAGGTTGATAAGCGCGCAGCGGTCGATAGCTTGGACGCGTGGAGTGGCCAGGTGGCGGAAGCTGACGGGAGAAAGATTCAGACGGATGTTGCACTGAACTCGGGTGAGGCCCTCGCGTCTGCTGAGCAGGTTCAAGCGGAATTGAACAAGTTCCCCGACTTGGTGAGCGTCGTCGTGAATGCTGACACCTCCGGCCTTCAAACGAAAGTCAAGGCCGCTGACCTGCAACTCGCCTACATCGGTGCGCAAAGCCCGGAACCGAAACTCGGCTTGAACGATAAGCAGTTGAAGGCTGCGGGGGCCGCTGCGGAAGCTCGGTTGAAGGAGCTAGACGGGATGAAACCTACTCCGCAGTTGAAGGCGGAAAAATCGGCGCTTGAACGTGTCGTGAAAGCCGCGAAAGGTGACCTGAATTCTGTGAAAGACAAGAACGTCAAAGTCACTGCGAAAACTAGCGGCAAGGGTGACGTGGACGCTTTGCGGAACAGTGTCGGCGGGTTGCATTCGAAGGATATTTCCGTGCGTGTCCGCACGTTCGGCATGAACGCGTTGGCGGCAGCGAAACGCGCCGCTGGCCTCGCTCACGGCGGTTGGGTGTCGCCCGGGTTGTCGTCTGGCGGCTGGGTCCCTGGCGGATACCCGGGTCCGGGCGTGGATAACGTGCTGTGGCCGTTCGCGCCTGGCGCGGCACGCGGCCGCTATCTCGCTCAGCCTCTCGCGGGTGACGAGTATGTGGTGAACGGCGCGCAAGCGAGGAAGTTCGGGCCGGTACTTGAGTACATCAACAACGGCGCGTCTATGCGGGAGTTTGCTAACGCGGTATCGGCCCGCGGCAACGTGACTGTGGAAAACAAGTTCTACGGGTTGAACCGTGAAGCGGCAGACATCGCGGCAGAACAGACTCTGGGCCGTGTGCTTAGCTCGGTGAGGGGGCTCGTGTGATTGATTCACTAACCGTCGGCGGCGTAGATATGCTTCACGGCCCGTGGGATATGGAGCGCGTGACCGGGTGGTTTGACACGCCCGGGGTGCGACTTGAAACCGTGGACCGTTTGGGGCATGGCGCGCACACGTCTAACGGCAGGTGGGCGAACCGCCTCGTTCGGATCACGGGACTGTTCCACCATGATGGTTGTGTAGATCAGCAGGTGGAGCGTGACCGGCTCGCTGGGCTGTTCCACGACGGCAAGACTGTCGAGGTGCGCATGCAGCACGGCGGCCTTAACCTCGCTAACGATTTTCGGTTAGCGGACGAGTTGAAGGTGGAGCCGGACACTGACACGCTGTCGGATTTCGACATGTTGCTGGCAGCGGTCGACCCGTATCTGTATTCGCCGTTTCGTGAGTCGATTCTTCGCCCGGTCGGTGCCGGTGTCGGTTTGGAATACCCGCTGTTTTCCGTTGGTGGTGTGCTCACGTTCGGGACGGCTATCGATACGACCGAGCCGATCTGGAACGACGGCAACGCGGTGTCTTATCCACGCTTCAAAGTCACGGCGGACGCGCCGGGCGGGTTCGCGATCACACTCAACGGTAAGCGTGTCGCGTTCCCGTGGCCGGTGTTCTCTGACTCGCCCGTGGTGGTGGACATGTCGGGGTCAGTCACCGTGTCCGGTGTCGATCAGTCCCACCTGTTGAGCGATCGAGGTTGGACCGGTGTGGAGCCTGGCGGGGTCGCGTACCCGTCGTTTGATCTTTTACGCGGCGGCACCGGTTGGGCAACCGTGCAGCACCGCGACACTTACATCTAAGGAGAGAAACAATGGGTTA
>OBJZ01000186.1_pt1 | contig 29698 bp, 27 predicted proteins | sample 1481641 | NCBI WGS metagenome assembly OBJZ01 (sample SAMN02364493, study PRJEB22542) | human gut metagenome | isolation source: fecal sample | host: premature infant | place: USA: Chicago, IL | collected 2012-01
GCCCGCCGGGCGAGGCACCTTTTTACGCCATTTAGCTAATTCTTTGCACTAAACAGGCCAAAACTACGGGTTGCAGGAGTAAATTCCCCCGCAACCGGCCCATCACCAGAATGCGCGCACAGCGATACCGTCAGCAAAGGTATCCAAAGCACCCTCGGTATCTTTCAGGTACAGCAGCGCATCCACCAAAGACACCTCCATAACGTAGTAGCCACCCTTGCCGTCTTCGATAATGTCGATACGGTTGAACAAGAACTGTTCGTCGCGTCCCATCCTCGAACGCACGTAAGCGTGCAACGCTCTGCGGATTTCCTCGCCCCAACGCCACTCTCGCTCGGTGCCCGCCTGCGACAAAATAACCTCGTCGTAAATCTCGTCCTCACGGGTCTCGGCAGGGTGCAACATCGCCCTCTTCTTGACCGCATGCGACATCAGCCCGTTTATATAGACCAAAGACATTTCGCCGTGCTCGTCGACCTCGTCGATGTAGCGCTGTACCATTACAGTCTCGCCACTGGCCAGCAAATCCATAGCCTGCGCCAAGGCCTTCTGCCTATGCGAAACGGTGTTTGCCGTGTAGCGCCCCATGTCGCGCCCGCCAGAGGAAACAGCCGGCTTTACAACAAAGTCACCGCTAGCCGGGAACCTAGAATGCACCTGATGCTTAGACAATCCCCGATCGGGTTCAATCCAAGTAGTGGGAACCACCTTTAGCCCAAGCTTCTGCAACTCCTGCAAATAATGCTTATCAGAATTCCACTCCTGAATATCAGCGTGGTTCAATAACCTTGGCACAGAATGGGCCCACTGCAAATATTCCTTGCGACGGTGCGGATAGTCGCGCACAGAACGAGTCACCTGGGCAGCAGAATCACTCCAGTCGACAGATTTATCGTCCCAGCGCACCACATGCGGGTCCAGCCCACGATCCGAGAGAGCGTCAAGCAGGCCCTCGTCGTCACTTTGCAGATTCGGAAATTCGGCACAAGTAACCAAATTCAACCGAGGTTTGCTCATTATTTAATTACCCCTTTTACCGCAAGCCCAACGGGCGTTCTAGCGCTAGTTCGATTAATTCAGTAATAAGGTCAGAGTAGCTTATGCCAGCCTCCTGCCAAAGTTGGGGATACATAGAAAATGGCGTAAAACCTGGCATCGTATTGATCTCGTTGATAGTTACCTCACCAGTTTCGATATCGGCGAAGCAATCGACACGGGCGAGCCCCTCACATCCAAGAGCATCAAAAGCAGCTACCGCCAGCTCCTGAGCTCGAGTCATCTGCTCCACAGACAAGGGAGCCGGAATGACCAATTCCACAGCGTCGTGGTCTACATACTTAGTCTTGTAATCGTAAAAACCGTCAGTCGACTTTACTTTGATCTGTCCCAATACCGAAGCCCTAGGTGCCTGGCCCCTGCGGGCACCCAAGACAGCACACTCGACCTCGATGCCCTTATTCAACGCTTCGACAATAACGCGCGGATCGTACTTTCGAGCCTCCTCAATCGCCGCTGGCAATTCCTTAGCATCGGTGCACTTGGTGATACCCAGAGAAGAACCGGCGCGAGCAGGTTTCACATAGACTGGCATCCCCAGCGCACCCAGGCGGTAAAGAACACCGTCGCGGTCGCTAATCCACTGGTAATCAGTAATCGACTGCCACCGCCCAGCAGGTATCCCCTGCTCAGTCAAAATCGTCTTAGTAGTAGGTTTATCCATGCACGCGGCAGAAGCTAGCACGCCACAACCGACGTAACGCAAACCCGCCATTTCTAACATGCCCTGGATTGTCCCATCCTCGCCGTAAGGCCCGTGCAGCAAGGGGAACACCACATCTACATCGCCCAGGTCTGCTGCCTCAACTATTTGCCCCTTGTCGAGCACTATCTCGAGAGCACGCCCCTCCCCTGGCACCAGATCCATGCGAGAGGCGTTTCCTGCAATCGTGGCTCCACTATCGCCCTCTAAACGGTACAAATCCGGATTGTCAGGCACATTCACCCACTTGCCATCGGGCGTAATGCCAACGGTAAGTACATCAAACTTTGAGCGGTCGATATTTTGGAGTACGCCAGCTGCAGTAGAACAAGAAATCGAGTGTTCGCCAGAACGACCACCAAATATTACAAGTACGCGCGGCTTCATTTGGGAAGAGTTCACCGTTTTACGGTACCGCAGATTTCCGCTGGCCCGAACCGCACTTGCCCGCTACACGAATTTGATATCCACCCCGTCCATTTTACGGGCACGGCCCATTAGGTATTCACCCATTTCCTCGACTGTTCCACCCTGGAATACGACCTTAGCTACAGCCGCAGTGATAGGCATCTCGACCCCCTTCTGGCCAGCCAATTCAAGTACAGCCCTAGCTGAACGGGCGCCCTCGACGACCCCGGCCGATACAGAAAATGCTTCCTCTCGCTTCATCCCGGAGCCCATATTGAACCCAAAAGTGAAATTGCGCGACTTTGGGGAAGAGCAGGTAGCAATCAAATCTCCGACCCCGGCAAGGCCCAAAAATGTTGCTTCTTGGGCGCCCAACGCCTTTCCCAACCTCGCCATCTCGGCAAGGCCCCGAGTGATCAGCATAGCCCTGGTGTTGGTCTGATAGCCCATCCCTGCTGCCGCCCCCACCGCAACCGCAATAACATTCTTCACAACCCCGCCAACCTCAGCGCCAATAACATCAGTAGAAAGATAGGGGCGGAAACTATGGGTGGAAAACAGCGGCGACACTTCCTGAGCCCGCTGCAAATCCAAACATGCTGCTACCGCCCCACTAGGTTGTCCCTCAGCGATCTCGGCAGAAAGATTGGGACCAGAAACAACAACCACCTGCGAGGGCGAAATATGCAGCGTCTGAGCAAGAACGTCTCCCATGAACAAGTTTGTTTCGGCCTCTAGCCCTTTAGACAAGGACACGACACTGGCCCCACTTGCCAAAGGCAAACGCGAACACACTTCGCGGACCGCAGCAGAGGGCAACGCAACCACCACCACCGACTTACCGCAAACGACCTCGTTCAAATCCGTGGAAACGTGCATTCCTGCCAAGCCCGACAGGGATTCTCGCCGGCGAGCCCACACGGAAACCTCCGCCCCTGCCTGAAGCATGAGAGAGGAAAAAACCCGACCCCACGCACCTGCACCAACTACTGCAACTTCGACCTCACTGTCCACGGCACACACGTTATCATCAACCTAGAACTAACTCGGAAGGAGCTGCCGTGAGGAAACTCTGCGCAACTGCCGCCCTCACCCTGCTGATAACAGGTTGTTCCCAGGCGCAAGATAACAGTGCTACCACTGGCGGAACCTCACCGTCGAAGGCTGCCACAAGTGAGGCTATTTCTGCAGAGGCGGCACCGACCAAAATACAAACCTCTTTAGAAGACCGGCAGGTGGAACAAGCACTACCCGCCTCGCTGTTAGTTAGCGACATACAAGTCTCGCAAACCCAGGGAGGAACAATCATTGCCCTTAGCGGGCAAGCTCAAAAGGGCAGCACAGGCTGGCGAAGTAAATGGAAACGCAAAGCACTCGCCCAAGGCAGCGGCATCCCACTACCGCTTGACGGCAACATCTATCTAGATATCTCGCTGACAGGAACCTCAGTAGACTTCAAAAAACCCCTCAGCAGGGCCTAAGCGCGGCCCGATAAAGGGCACTACCGGAATATCCGTATACTACGACGGTACTTACGAATCAATTACCCACGTTGCAATAGGAATGGACAAAAAACACCCCTACGCAATCACTGCGGCAAAAGATGGAAGAAAGATAGAAATATTCGTTTCCCACTAATCGAAAGGCTTGCGTAGAAGCTGCCAAATAGAGCGCTTCTTATAAGGGCGTTTCGACCTGGATTTCTTAGTCGGTTCGAACGGCTCAGCAGGCGGCACCTCGCCGCGAATCTGGGCTACCCCGCGCGTGAGTGCCTGCATAATCCGATCAGTCGCCTCCAGAACGGCAGCGTGGTCCTCGACGCCCCGATCGTACAAATCCGACAGATCCACGGGCTCCATCGCGCGCACAGTGATCTTCGTAGGCGGGTAAAGCTTCCACTTAGACGAGCATTGCGGCAAAACTTCCAAGGCCCCCCACTGCGCCACAGGAATAACGGGCGCATGAGTGCGCAACGCCAAGCGGGCAGCCCCTGTTTTCCCTTTCATAGGCCAGTAATCCGGATCCTCTGTGAGGGTGCCCTCAGGGAAGATCCCCACGCATTCACCGGCTAACAGTGCCCGCTCAGCACCCGCCAAAGCATCGCCCGCCCTCTTGGAGCCACGATAAACGGGAACCTGCTTGCATTTGCGCATAATTGCTCCGAGCACAGGAACGTCAAACAGTTCAGCCTTTGCCAGCATGCGTGGAGGAATCCCGTTCTCACCCAAAAAGTGCATAAACGTGAGCGAGTCGAAATTAGTCACATGGTTGGATACAGCAATAAAACCCTCGTTGGGCAGATTTTGTTCCCCGGCCCAATCCTTGCGAGTGATAAGGCTGACCGCTGTTTTTGCAACGTTGAAACAGAACTTGTAGAAGGGTCCAAATTCGCGCATAAGCCCTATTCTACAGGTGCTAGAACGGAGAGCCGCTTTGAAGCAACACTAACTTCCACACTGCCATACCAAAGCGGGTCCCCATCTGCATGCGAAAGTATGGGTGCCAGCGGGGTCACTCTGGCCCAGCGGGCCTGTCTGGACTGGTAGAACGGACTTTGCTCTATTCTTCCAGAATTCGCCAGGGAGACCGACTCCATTACCTTCCTAAAAGAGCCTGGATCTTTAAAAGTAACTAGCTCAAAGATGCCGTCATTCAAAGAACCGGTTGCCACCTTCAGTCCGCCCCCGATGAACGGGGTGTTGGCGCAGGTAGCTAAGTAGCGACGCTCGCGCGAAACATGCATGGTGCCTGCAGGATCGCAATATTCAATTTGGTACGGCAATGGAGCGAAGTTCACCGCGGCCTTGACGAGGGCGACGCGGTACCCTGCCTCACCGGGAATTCTAGAGGCATTGGCCGCCCTGTTTATGGCTGCGTCAATACCGGTAGAAACCGCTCCCAGACAACAGCGTTTCCGCCCCTCTCCGTCAGTCACATCCAACATGTCGACCTCGCGAGGGCGGTATTCGCCAAATTTCGCTAGTGCTTTTCCCACCTCGACTGGGATTCCCAGTGAACGCACAAAATCGTTTCCGGAGCCCGCAGGCAAAGCAAACATAATTTTGCCGCAATCTGCAACTGTTGGGGCACAGGCACCAACAAACCCGTCGCCACCTACAGCAACAACCACATCTACATTTAGCTGGCAAGCGTGGCGGGCCACTGAGCTTAGCTCTTTAGCCCACGAAACCTGCTGCGCCGAAATGACGTTGCCATACTTTTCGAGGCGCTTCACTACCGAGCGCAAATGCCTCCCAGAGCGGCCACGCTGAGAACGCGAAGAAGCTAAAACCGCAAACGATAGGCTCACTTCACCAATTCCACATCGGCATTGAGAGCACGCAACTTATATATAAAGTGCTCGTAGCCGCGCGAGATCATATTTATTCCCCGCACGTTAGAAGTTCCCTCGGCTGCCAGGGCCGCAATCAGATGCGAGAAACCGCCCCGCAGATCGGGGATTTCGATATCAGTTCCATGCAACGGCGTGGGGCCCGAAATAACCGCCGAATGGAAAAAGTTGCGCTGGCCGAAGCGGCATTCCAACCCGCCTAGACACTCCCTGTACACCTGGATCGTAGCTCCCATGTCGCGCAATGCCGAGGTGAACCCGAAGCGATTTTCGTACACCGTCTCATGAACAATAGAAAGTCCCTCAGCCTGGGTCAACGCAACTACCAGCGGCTGTTGCCAATCCGTCATGAAGCCAGGGTGTACGTTAGTTTCCAACGCAATTGACTTTAGTGGACCCCCGGGGTGATAGAACCGGATGCCGTCCTCGGCCACCTCAAAAGCCCCGCCTACCTTTCGGAAGACGTTTAGGAACGTTGCCATGTCGCCCTGGCGGGCGCCCTCAACAAAAATATCGCCCTTTGTGGCAAGCGCAGCGGAAGCCCAAGAGGCACTCTCGATGCGGTCAGGCAACGACGTGTGGCTGTAGCCAGTAAGACGCGACACCCCCTCGATGCGAATTGCCCTGTCGGTGTCCACCGAAATGATTGCGCCCATTTTCTGTAAGACGTTTATCAAGTCAATAATTTCGGGCTCCACCGCCGCCCCGCGCAACTCCGTAATACCCTCGGCGCGCACCGCGGTCAGCAACGTCTGTTCAGTTGCACCTACCGAAGGGTACGGCAAATCGATTACCGTGCCTTTTAACCCGTTGGGAGCACGCAAATGGATACCGGTTTCTATCTTGTCAACAATCGCGCCGAATCCCCGCAGAATGTTCAGGTGGAAGTCAATTGGCCGCCCTCCAATGTTGCATCCGCCAAGATCTGGGATAAAAGCCTCGCCCAGACGGTGCAAGAGCGGGCCGCAAAACAAGATTGGGATCCGCGAGGAACCAGCGTGCGCATCGATGTCAGCAACATGGGCCGCATCCACGTTAGTGGGGTCCATTTTCAAGACTCCACCCGACTGGTCGTAGTCGATTTTCACCCCGTGCAGTTGCAACAATCCGCTAACAACGTCAACATCGCGAATAAGAGGAACTGAACGCAACACTGATGGCGCGTCACCCAGCAGTGCCGCAACCATTGCTTTGGGAACAAAGTTCTTGGCGCCACGCACACGGATGCGCCCCTTTAGGGGTTTTCCGCCGTTGACCCGTAAAATTCCGCCCATATTTCCTCCATTTAAGCGCGGCAAGGACTATACGAGTCTAGTGTATGTTCGGCCGCGCGGGTTCAACCTTCGCTGCTGGCAAATGAAGCGCGGGCAATGTCACTGGTTTGAACGTGGGACGTTTCTTTTCAAATGCGTCAATCTCCGCTACCCGTTGCATAGTCAAGGAAATATCATCCATTCCCTCCATAATTCGCCAACAGGTGTAATCGTCCAGCTCAAAACCGCAGCTGAACGAGCCAGAAGTAACTGTCTTGGAAGGTAGGTCTATGGTCAGCACACTGCCTGGAGTCTCTTCTAGCAACCCCCACAGCTTTTCCAAGTCCGAGGGAGAAATCACTCCGGCAACGAGCCCCTGCTTGCCAGCGTTGCCCCGAAAGATATCCGCGAATTTGGTAGATAAGACCACTTTAAACCCATAGTCTTTGAGCGCCCACACCGCATGCTCTCGGGAAGATCCAGTACCAAAATCGGGCCCTGCTACAAGTATCGTCCCCTGGGCGTAAGCCGGATCGTTAAGCACAAAATCCGGCCTATTACGCCAGGAAGCAAAAAGCCCATCCGCAAATCCGGTTTTGGTAACTCGCTTCAGAAATACCGCGGGAATTATCTGGTCGGTATCTACGTTGGAACGCCTCAGGGGCACCGCAACCCCGGTGTGAGAAACAAGTTTTTCCATTTCCTTCCCTCCTTACAAATCAGCGGGAGAAGAAAGTGTGCCCCTGATCGCAGTTGCGGCAGCGACCAGCGGCGACACAAGGTGGGTTCTTCCTCCCTTGCCCTGCCTACCTTCAAAGTTTCTGTTGGACGTGGAAGCCGAACGCTCCCCTGGGGCTAGTTTGTCTGGATTCATGCCCAGGCACATCGAACAGCCGGCGTTGCGCCATTCTGCCCCAAAATCCCGAAATATTTTGTCTAGCCCCTCGGCTTCCGCCTGCAGTCGTACCCTCGCCGAACCGGGCACAACCAGCATTCTCAGGCCTTTAGCTTTGCGTTTACCTCGAATTATCGAGGCGGCCTCCCGCAAATCCTCTATGCGACCGTTAGTGCAAGAGCCTAAAAATACGGTGTCAATCTTTATGTTCTTGAGCTTGGTTCCCGGCGTCAGCCCCATATATTGGATGGCGCGGCGAGCAGAAGCGCGTTCGGTCTCGCGAGGGAATTGTTCTGGGTCTGGAACCCGCCCGTTCAGAGGCACCCCTTGACCCGGATTCGTCCCCCAGGTTACGTACGGTTCCAGCGCGTCTGCGTCCAATTCGACCTCGGCGTCAAATTCAGCATCGGCGTCGGTGTGCAGACTTTGCCAGTACGCCACAGCACGATCCCATTGGCTACCTTTCGGGGCATGAGGGCGATCCCGCAAGTAGTCAAAGGTAGTTTGGTCTGGGGCTATCATGCCGGCTCGCGCACCCGCTTCAATCGACATGTTGCAGATTGTCATCCGCCCCTCCATAGAGAGCGCCTCGATCGCACTGCCGCGATATTCAATTACGTAGCCGGCTCCACCACCCGTGCCTATCTTGGCTATCACGGCTAAAATAACGTCTTTGGCAGTTGTCTCGGGCCGCAACTGCCCGTTTATTGTCACTGCCATGGTTTTGAATGGAGCCATCGGCAGCGTTTGGGTGGCGAGCACGTGTTCGACTTGCGAGGTACCTATGCCAAAGGCAAGCGCCCCAAATGCTCCATGCGTTGAGGTGTGCGAATCCCCACAGACTACGGTCATTCCTGGTTGGGTCAGCCCAAGTTGCGGACCCACTACGTGCACGATGCCCTGGTCGGCATCGCCTAGAGAATGCAGCCTGATCCCAAATTCTTTAGCGTTGTCGCGAAGAGTCTGGATTTGGGTTGCCGAGGTCGAATCCGCGATTGGCAAGTCAATGTCCACGGTTGGAGTGTTGTGATCTTCGGTCGCGATAGTCAGGTCCGGGCGTCGCACCTTGCGGCCCGCCTCTCGAAGCCCGTCGAATGCCTGCGGGGAAGTCACTTCATGGCAAAGATGCAGGTCTATGTACAGCAGGTCCGGTGCACCATTTTCGCCGTGGTGAACTACGTGATCTTGCCAAACTTTTTCAGCTAGAGTCTTTCCCATTTGCTTCACTCCTTCGCCTGATTCGGTAGCTCGTCTGGGGATTGTTGCCCACAATACTTGCGATCTTGCTCGTTGAGATGGCAATATCAACCTATGGACAAAGGAAAAAAGACCAGTGGCGTCGGCGTCTTAGACAAGGCGGCCCTGGTGCTCAGCGCCCTCGAATCAGGCCCTGCAACCCTGGCCCAACTAGTGTCAGCTACACATTTAGCTCGCCCCACAGCGCACAGGCTTGCAGTAGCACTCGAATATCATCGTTTCGTCGCTCGCGATATCCAAGGTCGATTCATTTTGGGGCCGCGCCTCGGAGAACTCTCCTCGGCAGCTGGCGAAGATCGCCTATTGGCCTCGGCAGCGCCGATATTGAACGCATTGCGCGACCACACCAAAGAATCCGCTCAGTTGTACCGCCGCCAGGGCGACCAGCGTATCTGCGTCGCGGCGGCAGAACGCCCGGTAGGATTGCGCGATTCAATTCCCGCCGGCGCTACTTTATCCATGAAGGCCGGTTCGGCAGCTCAGATACTACTAGCGTGGGAAGAGCCTGACCGGCTCCACCGCGGCCTCCATGGCGCCTCGTTCACTGCCACCCAATTAAGCCAGGTGCGCAGGCGCGGTTGGGCCCAATCGGTTGGCGAGAGGGAAGCCGGGGTGGCTTCCGTTTCTGCCCCGGTGCGAGGACCATCTGGAAGGGTTATAGCTGCGGTTTCTATCTCTGGACCTATCGAGCGGATGGGACGCCAACCGGGACGCATGCACGGGCCCGCCCTCGTAGCCGCTGGCAATCGCCTTTCGGAATTTCTGCGGCGGGCCGAAGAATTGCACGCCCAACACATGCGCGAGGCAACTCGCTAGCGGGGGCGGGCAAAGGTTGCAGTAGGTAAGGTAGCAATATGCGTCGCACCCTACTTGTAACTAACGACTTTCCTCCGCGTCTTGGGGGCATACAAACTTTTCTGGAAAACTATGCCTGCCGGCTTCCGGCGCAGGACCTTGTGGTTTACGCGTCGACTTACAAAACCGGGGACAAGGGGGGCGAGTGTGCTGCATATGATGCTCACGCTCCCTGGAAGACTTACCGTGCCCGCACGACTATGCTGTTGCCTACTCCTGCGGCAGGAAGAAAAATGGCGCAAATAATTCGCAGGGAAGGCATAGAAACTGTCTGGTTTGGGGCGGCAGCGCCCCTTGGTTTGCTTGCACGTCAGGCGCGCGCTGCAGGAGCGAAAAATATTATTGCTACCACTCACGGCCACGAAATTGGCTGGCTCAAAATTCCCGGAGCAGCAAATCTGGTGCGCAGAATTTTTTCCGAGGTCGATGCCGTTACTTATATTTCTGACTACACGCTCCAGAGGCTTCGCCCGGCTCTAGGCCATACACCGGCAATTCACCTACCCGGCGGTATAGATACTGAGGAGTTCCGCCCGAATCCCGCCATGCGTTCTAAGTTGCGCCAGCGCTATGGGCTTGGCGATGCGCCGGTTATTTTGTGTCTTTCTCGTCTTGTGCCGCGCAAGGGCCAAGACATGCTGATTCGAGCCATGGAGGGAATCTGCCGCCGCCACCCAAACGCCAAAGCAGTTATCACCGGCTCAGGTAGCTATCTCGTACACTTGAAGAAAATGGCAGCCGTTTCTCCGGCAGCTAAGAATATTGTCTTTACAGGGGCAATACCGGCAGATGAACTGGCCGGGCACCATGCGATGGCAGACATTTTTGCTATGCCAGCTCGCACACGTTGGGGCGGACTCGACGTAGAAGGGTTAGGCATCGTGTATTTGGAGGCCGGAGCCGCAGCCGTCCCAGTAATAGCAGGTGACAGCGGTGGAGCCCCCGAGACAGTGCGCGAGGGCGAAACTGGTTTTGTGGTGCCAGGGGCTGATTTTGTTGGTCTAGCCAAGCGGGTCTGCCAGCTACTTGAAAACGGCGATCTGCGTCGAAAGATGGGGTGGGCTGGCCGCGAGTACGCGACTAAGTGGCAGTGGCCACACCTAGTGCAGCGTTTGCAGGACACTTTAGAGGGCAGATTCTAGAACCAGATTTCCTCAACCAGGGTTGCTCCGGCGACCAGAAGTAACAAGGTGCCGAAAGCGATGGTTAGGCTCGAAGAGCGGAACCTTTGCGATAGCGGCCCTCCAATTACCCCGCCAGCAGCCGAGCCGATAGTGAATAACGCCACCACCTGCCAGTCGAAGTTTGTCCCTGCCGCAAGTCTGGGAATTACCCCCGCTAAGGAGGCAATTAGCATAACCAGCAGCGAGGTTCCAGACGCCTTGCGCATTGGGTAACTAAGTACCAGCACCAGCGCTGGGACTATAGCGAATCCTCCCCCGACGCCAAAGAAGCCGGTAAGCACTCCTACAGCGGATCCAAGTAAGATCATTGTTGCCGTGGGATGACGAGGATCCGAGAGCCCTGTTTCTTTTCCCCTGCGCTCATTGATCCCCCGGCGATACATGACGGCCGAAACTATAGCTAGTAGAAGGCCAAAGGAGATCATAAGCACAGCGGGATCTACCAGCGCATTCAGGTAGGCACCGGCAAACGCTCCCAACACAGAGCAGGCCCCAAATATGCTTCCCCCGCGAAAGTCGACCTGTCCTTTGCGCGCTCGAAAAACCAGTGAAACCAGCGCAGTTACGCCTACGATTACCAGTGATTCTGCTGTGGCAGCGTGCGGATCCTGCCCAAGCAGATATACGAGTACGGGCACCGACAGTATTCCCCCACCGGCACCGAGTGCCCCCACCACTACCCCTACAAGTAATCCAATGGGTAGGGCGAGCACAGCTTACCTCCTTCTTTGAAGTCGGCTCGATCATATCGCTGCCAGCTCGCCCTCGCCCAAGTGGCACCGCTAGGGACAGCGGCTCAGCCCCTAGGCCTGTGGATGCCTATGCTGGCCCCAGAACCCATCCGCACTAAATAGTTTTTCAACTATTTCGTCGGTCTTTCCCAAGTCGGCTACTACGTCTAGAACCGTGTAGCGAGGGCGAATGTTTTGTGCCTTGTAGTGGGTTTGGCGGAACCGTTCCCAATCAATTCCGATCATTTCCGGATGATAAGGAGCCCCGGCCTCCTTGAGCATGTCCCACACCTTTTGTGGCGCGTAGAGCTGTTCTTTAGCCTTTGCGCAGACCTGTGGCCACACCTGCTTTATCTTTTCTAACCGGTTCCGAAGTGCTTCGCCCTCTAGATGCTTGTTTAGGGTGTGCTTCACGGCATCCTCAACGATTCGGTCGGTGTGCATAGAGCGAACCTTGGCCTCGACTTGTTCTTTGGTGGGCGCCTGTGCAACCACCTGATCAATGTCGATGCTGTCAATGTCGAGGTTGAGTAGCTCCTGCCAGATTGCGCACGATGCTACCGTGCCAATCCCCACTTTCATGCCGTGTGAGAGTGGGGGATCCCAGTCCGTGCCGTGCCCTTCCATTTCCCACACATGCGAAAACTGGTGTCCCGCTCCGGAGGCAGGACGGGAAGACTGCGCGGCTTGCATTGCTAGGCCCGAAATAATGTTCGCTTCAGCCAGTTTGGCAACTGCGTCTACTTGTCCATTTGCCACCGCAGCAGGATCGGCAAGGGCATCGCGCAGAGTTGATTGTGCCAGCGACCATACGTATTCGTCGATTGGTTCAATTCCCAGCGCGTCGGCCAAAATCCAGTCGGCACCGGCCGGAATCTTCTCGATCAGATCCCCGTATCCGGTGGAAATTAGCCTAGCTGGTGCGCCGGCCATGGTCTGCAGGTCCGCTACTAGTGCTGCTGGGGCCGGGCATGAATGGGTAGATTTAAACCCGTCTTTGGCGATAGAGGCTCCAAAAGCAGCATATCCGTCGACAGATGGAGCGGTACATACGTTCATATATTTGCGCCCTAGCTCCCCCGACGCAAGCTTTGCCAGATCGTTTAGGGTTCCCGACGCAATCGAGCACACTACAGTCTCGTCCCCTAGAGGGCGGATCACCTCGCGCAGCTTTTCCACATTCTCATAACCTGCGTAAAGGGTGGGTTTACCCGGAAAAATGTAGGGTTCGGCTGCAAATTCCACGTGAGCTTCCCGCAGCGAGTCCACCACCTGCTTGCCACAGGCACCGAAGGTGTTCTGGTCTGCTACTACAAAGACTTTCTTACCCGGAAAATTCTGCGCGAACAGCTCCCCGGTTTTCTTATTTACGTCATTGCCGAAGGCGATGGCTTTTGTTTGTGTTGCCGTCTCGAGGGCGGTGTCAATCAGTTTTGACAACTTGTCTCCTTAGGAAATGTGGTCGACGCTCTTGTGGGTTAGTTCTGCCATTTGTGGCCAAGCGTCCATGTATTGGCGCAAGAAAAATTGGTATTCCTCATGCTTTTCTTGATCTGGTTCTATGACGTCGGCCTCATGAACCATGTTCCTTGCCGCGTCGGGCAGCGATTGGTAGAGGCCGGCACCCACAGCGGCTAGCATGCACGAACCTAAAACTACTGCGTCCCCAACCTGGGTAAGGGTTGCCGGTATGCCAGTCACGTCCGCGTACATCTGCATCCACACTTTGGATTTAGTTGCTCCACCGCAGTAGACAAGTTTCTCGGGAGTGAAGCCACCCTCTTGCATTACCTTCAAATTGTGCGCGGTGTCGTAAGCCACCGATTCCAGTATGGCATGGTAGAGGTGTTCGGGCGTGTGTGAAAGCGAGAGCCCCCAGATCATTCCGCGAGCGCGTGAGTCGGTGTAGGGGGTGCGGTTACCTTGGAAGTATTCGTTTACTATTACCCCGTCTGAGCCTGGAGGTATGTTTGCGCAGGCCTTGTCGAGCACTTCGTAGGCGTTGAGCCCTACGCGCTCGGTTGCTGCCACAACGTCGCGGGCGAATCCGTCTTTAAACCACTTCAACACTGAGCCGGAGGATACCGAGGAGCCCTCTACGGTATATTGGCCTGAAATTACTGCGTCGGTGTAGGCTCCCATGAATCCCTTGCCGTAAATTGGCTCCGCGCTTTGGCCAGTCATCACCTGCGACGAACCGGTGATTATCGCAAGAGAGCCCGGTTGGACAGCACCAAGACCTATCTGTCCGTGCCAGGCGTCTCCGCCACCTTGAATTACGGGTATTCCTGGGGTTAGTCCTAGGTCGGATGCTGCCTTCACGGATAGTCCTCCGATTGGGTCGCCGAGGGCGCTTACCTGCTGCGGAAGTTTCTCAAAGACATCCCCCACCCCGAGTTGTTCGTAAAAGTCGACGGGCCAGCCGCCTTTGTCGGAGTTGTAGTAGGCGCGAATGGAGGCTGTGTTTTGGTTTACGGTCCACTCCCCCGTAAGCCTGTAGGTAAGCCAATCGGGCGCGTCTACCAACCTGTAGGCCTTTTTGTAGATTTCGGGTTCATTTTCTTTTAGCCAGGCAGCTTTGAAGGGGTACCATTCGGCAGTCGCCGGCATTGTGCCGCCACCGTTGTAGAGTTTGGCCCAGTGGTCTATCTTGTTTGCCCGTTCGGCCTGCCTGGTGGCGCGCACATCCATCCACATTATGGCGTCGCGAAGAGCGTTGCCGTCGCGGTCCATCGCTACCACGGTCATTGTGGTGGCGTCGTAGGAGATACCGGCTACGTGGCGCGCGGGGATACCGGTTTTGTCGAATACCCTGTGTACCGAGGCCTGGAGTGCTTCCCACCAGTCTGTGGGCGATTGTTCTGCTCTGCCCGGGGCCGGAAAATTGGTTTTGTACGGGGTTCCGGCAAATCCTATTGGGTTTCCCCTCAGGTCGAATATTGCTGCACGGCAGGATTCAGTACCGAAATCTATGCCCAGTAGGTATGGGCCTTCATAACCTGGAGCAACCACGTTGTTACCTTCCTTAGTTATTTCACTTACCAGTTATTTTCGTTCCAGCCACGTTCGTCCCAGACGGTTTGCGGGATGAGGCGGTCTGCCCGATCGAGAAGAAATGTAGGTTGGTCTTTCTTGTCGAGGGCGACGGCCTGACGCCAGGTGGAGTCTCCTGTCAGCGGCATGGCCGAGACCATCCCTGTGCGCACCGCCATTTGTATGTCGGTTCCTAGCCGATCGCCAACCATTATGCAGTGCTCTGGGTCTACGTCGAGGCCGGCTATGGCTTCTACGAGCATTTGGGGATTGGGCTTGCCTATGACCATTTCGCATTTGGTTTGGGTGCAGGCCTCAATTGCAGCGATTATCGCAGCACAGTCCGGTTCGCCCCGCCCTCCTGGGAAGGGACAGTAGCGATCCGGATTTGTGGCTATTAGTTTGGCACGTTTGTGGTACCAGATAGCGTCGAAGGCTATTTGCAATTTTTTGTATTCGAACGTGCGATCGTAAGAAGCAATGACGAAATCAATTTCGGCCGGGTCCTCGCTAATTCTTATGCCGGCTTCGCTTAGGGAGCGCACCAGTGGCTCTTCGGCAATCGGGTATACGACAGCCTGCGGGTGGTTTTCGCTAAGCCATTTGGTCATAGTTACTACGGTGTTCGCGATATCGGAAATATCGGTTGGCAATCCCAGCTTGGTCAGCTTTTGCACGTATTGCTGAGGGTCTTTAGTGGGATTGTTCGACAAAAAGCGAACCGGAATGTTCCTGTCGCGCAGTTCGTTGATCATGCGCGCTACCCCCGGTAACAGTTCATCCCCCAGGTAGATGGTGCCATCCATGTCAAAAATGTAGGCGTCGTAGAACTCCGTAGGGAAAGATAGTGGAGCTCCAGTTTGCTCGCTCATTTGTCTCCTGTTCAAATACGAAATCACTTGGTCTTATGCCAGCAGCGAGCTGAGACCCAGGACGACGGTAGTCATAGGCCAGATAGCAGCGGCGGGCGGATCAATATGGGTGTCGCCTGCGTCGTAGCAAAGGCGCGCCATTACCTCGCCCACTAAAGCGGCGAGAGTTCCGAATACCACTCCGAACAGTAGGGCAAGGAAGGAGTTGTACCCAACGATTGGAAGGAACTTCACCGCAGCGAGTGCCCCCACGATGGTCATGTGGTGAGTCACGGGCATCTTGATGCCCATTGCGACTAAGAAGATGCACAGCGCCGATATAGCGAATGGCAACGCTTGGGCGTTAGCTGTTATTACTTCTGCTACCTCGGGCTTGGCATCGTAGACGTAGTGAATGAGGGCGAGGACAGCTCCGGCGCCAAGGAGCCCGGAGAACGCGCCTAGCAGCAGGTACTGAGAGGGCTTTTCCTGCCACTGTAGCCACCGCTTGTTTTCATGAAGGTGAGATACCCATTCAAAAGGAGACTTCTTAGAAAATACAAGGCGGGCCAGGATGCCCGAGCAGAATACGGTGAATGCGACAGAGTCCGTGTGGGTGCCGAACCACGGGATCATCGCCACAAGTTTTTGGAAGAGGTAGCCTCCGAGGCCGAACAGCGCCCCAACTAGTAGCACATCAGGCTTGCCTAGGCCGGACAGAGGCTGGTTGATGTCGCGCCCCAATCCGGTTTTGTCGAGCAATCCTTTCTTGGAGGCGTATGCAGACGCTGCAGCACCTCCGGCGAACGCCACGTGGGGACCAAACAGGGGCCCGAAGGCCATGTATTCAAAGCCGATTGCAGATCCCGTGGCCAGGGCTATGGGGAAGGCTAAGAATATTAATACGCCTGTAAATCCAAAAGCGTTGTTGCCGCCGATTGCGGCACCGAAAAAGCCGCCTGCCAGCGCAGCGATTGCACCGAAGAGAGTTATGTTCTCAACAAATTGTGCAGCTAAGTCTGGAGTCATTTACATACCTAACTTCAGGGCCCGTCCTCGTTGGCAGGCCGCGATTATCTATTTTCAGCGCGCCGTTTCCGTACCAGTGCGCTGCACTATCTGCCCCGATAGCGCAGCGCACGAAAGCGCCCTTAGATAGTAGCGTGTGCAAGCAGCATTTAGCAGCTACCTGGAACTGAATCTATATCGGATTCACTCTGGTTATCGTAAGCGTCTATTGCAGCAACCTTGGGGGCCGAATGCGAAGAGGGATCGAATTCGTATCCCAGCCATTCTTTCGCGAGCCGCCTAGCGAGTTCCAGACCAATGACTCGCTGCCCGAAGGTGAGTACCTGAGCATTATTGGATTTGATCAGGCGTTCAACCGAGAAGGAATCATGTGCCACAGAGGCACGAATCCCCCGCACTTTGTTTGCCGACATGGCCACGCCCATGCCTGTGCCACAGACGAATAGCCCACGGTCGGCTTTGCCGGCTGCAATTAGGCGGGCTCCTTTTACTGCCACATGCGGATAGTCAATATCTTCACCGGCGCTCACGCCTACGTCAATGACCTCGTCCACCCTGGGATCGTCTTGTAGATCTTTTTTGAGTACGTCTTTGTATTCCACGCCAGCACTATCGGCGGCAACAACTATGCGTAGTCCCATCGAAACCTCCCTTGGCTAAAAAGCACTACACGGGAACTGTATCAAACCGATTGATAAAATTACCAGGTTTACTGTTATTTTCTGTGGGACCGGTGTTAGCGGTTTTCGATCTCTAGTTCAGGCTACAATGACCTTGGGCCCATATTCTTCTAGCTGTTCAATTTGCTGGCGGGAAGTTTTCGAATCCACTACTACCGTGTCCACTTCGCGCAGTGAACCAAAGTTGTGAAGCGCCCGCCTAGCAAATTTCGTGTGGTCTAATAGCAGAATTGTTCTTTCAGCAGATCGCATCATCGCCGCTTTGATCGCTGCTACGTCAGCGTAGGGGTGGAATAGCTGATCATTGCGTATCCCAGAAGCAGAGATTAGACACAGATCCGCATCCACTTTAGCTAGGGCGGCAGCCGTGGCTGGTCCAAGTGTGGCCTCTGCCCAGCTCTGGTATTCCCCACCTAGAACAAACAGCGAGTTCGTGGGGCGCTCCCGTAGTTCCTGAGCGACAAGCAGAGAGTTCGTCACAACCGACAGTCCCCCCGTTTGCTGCAGTTGCCGGATTGCCCAAATTGCAGATGTAGAATCGTCGATAATAACCGATGCCGAGGCGGGAATCAGCTGCGCGGCGGCCATCCCAATACTCTGTTTAGCTTCTACCTCTTGCGCCATCCGATAGCGGGCGGAAGCTTCGTGCAACCCAGATGCTGTTGCCCTAATGCGGCCGTGCTCGCGGTGGAGAATGCCCGCCTTCTCGAGCACCGAAATATCGCGATAGATAGTCATGACCGACACCCCGCACGTTTCGGCTAGCTCCTCCACCGAGATGTCGCCACGCATGATCACATATTTAGCGATAGTGTCACGCCTTGAAGCCAAATCTGGGGAAATACTAGGCATATACTCCTCCGGGTGCGAGCGGGATACTTACCCCAAGTTTACCTAGACTAGGGCACGCTTTTTATCGACACTGAGAATAAAACAAAAGAGCTCGCCAGCCAGCGAGCTCTTGCGGTACCCCCGACGGGATTTGAACCCGTGTTACCGCCGTGAGAGGGCGGTGTCCTAGGCCGCTAGACGACGGGGGCCTAAAACAACCAAATTGGTTGCTTCGCTGGGGTACCAGGACTCGAACCTAGAACGGATGAACCAGAATCACCTGTGTTGCCAATTACACCATACCCCAATATGATGTTGCCTCCGGTCTCCCGTGGGCACCTCCAAAACTTTACCCAAAGTAGCCCGAATATCCAAACCAAATCAGTGTGTAGCTAATCACGATAACGTTTATGCAGGTGAAACCGCATCTCAAAAGAATAATCCTTTTTCGCGAGCGTTACATTTGCTACCCACTCTCCTGGACCAGAGTTTTCTATATTCTTAGGTGTGGGTAGAAATACATCTAAGGAGGCCTGAATGGGCATTCAAAACACAGAGCCCGAAGATTCGGTAACGCAGCTCACGAAACTACAGGAGAAGCTGACTGCCATGGCCGGGCAAATGCCCGACGGCAACGAGGACCATAATCCCCTAGAACAAATCCTGGGGGGCGACGAAGAAGCGGCCCCCGGAGATTTCTCCGACGAAGCGGACGAGGACGAGAATTGGCCTGAGCGGTAAAACGCACCCCGCCGACCTGTGCGCACCTGCAAGTGGGGCCAATTGGATATGTGCGCAATGAAAAGAGGGCGACGCTATTGCGCCGCCCTCTTTAGCTCACTTGACGATGATTACGTGTAGCGTTCTTGGACCGTGCACTCCATCGACTCTAACGAGCTCGATGTCGGAGGTTGCGGATGGGCCAGCAATCCAGGTTATAGGACGCTGGGGATGCTTCCCGAGTTCGTCTACGGCCTGCGGGACGGTGGGAAATACTTCTTTCGCCTGCACCAGCACTACGTGTTTGTCGGGGACCAAGGTGATAGCGCGTCGCCCTTGGTCATCGGTACCGTCGAGCAAGATAGTGCCCGTGTGCGAAACCGCGCAGCGCGAGGCGGTTAGCACGGCGTCAACTTCGTTTAGCTCGCGGTGGGTGAGCTGGCTGCCAGGCTCGTCCACTTTCACGTCACCCGGTACGGCCTGAATCCAGTCGGGTTTGAGGCCCGGCGGTACTACCACTACCTTGTCGCCCTCCAAAGCCTTAGCAATGGCCTGTGGAACGTCTTTTTCCGAGACCACGTCGACACTGGCGTTGTAGTCTTCCAGAGCGTCGACGAACACGTCTATCACGGAGTCAGAACCGGGGGCGTGTGCCCCGGTACGGTTGTAGTTACGCGGCACTTCGGGCGCAGTTATTTGGCTCTTTTCGAGTGCTCCGCGTACTCGCCGCAGGATTTCGGCCTTGGCTGCCTTATCTTTTTCAGCACGATTAGCCACTAGTTGTCACCTTTCTGGTTTTCTTTCCACCAGCCGCGGAATGTTTGCGAGGGCGGGGCAGGAACGTCGTGGACTTTGGTCCATTTGGCCGCTACCGGCAAAGGTAAGTGCCCAATCCGACCGGATTTTCCGCCGAGGGCATGCCCCAGGGTGGCTAGGTTTCCGGCCTGTTCCATAAGCTTGCCCGAAGACATCACCTTGGACATGGCTTTCATTGAAAGGTCCCACCCGTTTGGGAGCGAATGCCTATGGGCGTCTTGGTAACGACGCCGATTTTCGACGATGATCCCCGGCAGATCAATGTGCACCGGGCATGCTTCTGCACAGGCATTGCACAGTGAGCAGGCAAATGGCAGCGTCGAATCTGGATCGTCGTGCTCAAAGGCGGTCTTCAGCTGGGGAGTAAGGCAAATACCAATTGGGCCAGGGTAGACCGAATTGTAGGCATGTCCCCCCACGTTTTCATATACGGGGCAAATGTTCAGACAGGCTCCGCACCGGATGCATGAGAGGGCTTCGTGGGCCACTTCGTCGGCCAACAGTTTGGTGCGGCCGTTGTCGAGCAGGATTACGTGCACCTCCTGGGGGCCGTCGTTGGGGGTCACCCCGGTCCACATTGAGGTGTACGGGTTCATCCTTTCCCCGGTAGCAGACCTGGGCAGGAGTTGGCTGAAAATCTCGGCATCTTGGAAGGTTGGAACGATCTTTTCGATGCCAACTACCGAAATAAGAGTGTCGGGAAGGGTCAGGCACATGCGTCCGTTGCCTTCGGACTCATATACAGACAGTGTTCCCGTTTCGGCCACAGCCATGTTCGATCCTGACACAGCTAGCGTAGAGGACAAGAATTTCTCGCGCAGGTGGGCGCGTGCTGCCATGGTGAGTTCCCGCGGCTCAGTCGAGATGTCGGCGGGAATATTTTCCATCTTCTCTTTGAAGATCTCGCGGACTTCGGAACGGTTGCGGTGGATTGCGGGCACCACCACGTGCGAGGGCATATCCTCGCCCAGCTGAACGATCATTTCGGCGAGGTCAGTTTCCCAGGCCTTGATTCCCCGGTCTGCAAGGTATTCGTTCAGGTTTATTTCCTGGGTGGCCATCGACTTGACCTTGACGATCTCGTTTAAGCCCTTTTCGTCAATTAGTTCTTTGACGATCTCGCAGGCTTCCTGCCCGTCCCTAGCCCAATGCACGATGCCGCCACGAGCAGTGAAGTTTTTCTCGAACTCTTCGAGCAGTTCAGGAAGATTGGCCTGGGTTCGCTGTTTTACCGCTGAGGCCGCAAGCCGCAGTTGCTCCCAATCGGGCATCTCGTCTACGCGAGTTTGCCGTTTGTTTCGAATAGCCGTGGTGGCATGGCGGATGTTGCGCCGAAGCTGTGAGTTAGCAAGCTGTTTCTTAGAGGACTCTTCGAAGTATTCCCCCCACCTAAGCGGGTCGTCAGGAATGTCGGCCCCAGGGCTCCAGGCGTGAACCGGCTTTGCTTCTTGTTCTTTTTTCTTCCTCAACATTTCTTGGAGCATTACGCACCGACCTTTGTTGTTGTAGCGGGAGCAGTCCACGGATCATCAGCAGTGGGAGCAAGCACCTCGGCTAGGTGCATTACTCGCAACCCTGATTGGTTACGCGAGAGCCCACCGCCAATGTGCATCAGGCAAGAGTAGTCCCCGGCTACTAGCACTTCAGCACCGGTAGCCATGGCGTTAGACATTTTCTTTGCGAGCATAGCTGCGGAAACGTCGGGGTTCTTGAGCGAGAAGGTGCCTCCGAAGCCACAGCATGATTTCTCGTCAGGGAGGCGCACGAATTCGAGCCCCTCAACATTTTGCAGCAGCTTGTATGGCTTGTCCCCCACCTTCGCGATACGTAGCGAGTGGCAGGTGGGATGGTAGGTGACCTTGTGCGGGAAGTAGGCACCAACATCTTCGAGTCCCAGCACATCTACTAGCAGTTCGGAAAGCTCGTAGGTGTGGGCGGCAATCTGAGAGGCCTTACGTGCCAGCTCTGAATCGTCTAGAGCGTTAGCTACGGTTTCCTGCTGGTGGCGTAGCGAGCCTGTGCAGGACCCCGAGGGAACCACGATGGCATCCCATTCCCCGTCGAGAACTGGCGAGAAGGTCCGGACATGGTTTTCGATTAGAGGCATAGCTTCGTTGTAGTAGCCGGTGTTTATGTGCATCTGCCCACAACAGCCCTGGGTTTCGGGAAACACCACCTCGTGTCCAAGACGTTGCAATAAATGCACTGTGGCCTGTGATGCCTGCGGAAACATTACGTCCGAGATACACGTGGCAAAAAGTGCTATTTTCACCAGTTTTCCTTTCTTTACGGTGGGCTAGCCCAACAGCGAGCTAATGCCTACAAGTAGCGCTAGAACTACTAAGAGAGATATCGAGATTGGCAGTGCCTTTTGGAGCAGTTTCGGTTCGGAGTTCGGTTCCCCTACCGCTCCGGCTGCAATTGTTAGGTTCTGCGGGGAAATGATCTTTCCTAGACCGCCCCCAATAGTATTTGCTCCGAGCAGCAAGGACGGGTCGGCTCCCACTGAGTGGGCCGCAGTGGCCTGCAGGTCCGCAAAGAGCGCATTAGCTGAGGTTGCAGACCCAGTGACGGCTGTGCCCAGCCAGCCGAGTACCGGAGAAATGAAGGCGAAGGCTGCCCCTGTTCCGGCCATCCATGCACCAATTACTGCAGTTTGTCCCGAGAAGTTCATGACGTAGGCGAGCGCCATAACTGTAGCGATAGTGAGGATCGAGATCCGCAGCGAATAGATGGTGCTGAACAGGGTTTTTACGCCCTCTTTAAAGGTGAAGGGGTATTTGCCTTGCGAAGAGTTAAGCGCGTAGATAGCGGCCACTATGAGGGCGGTCAGCGCAATCAGCGTTCCCGGAGAGGAGATCCATTGCAAAGTGAACTGGGTTCCTCCTACAGGCTTTCCGCTCTTGGCAAGGAGGTTTCCGTCCAGTCCAGGCCAACCGAATTTGAGGTCGGTGGAAGCAAGTAGGGCGGGAATGTCGACTCCTAGACGCCACAGCTTAGCGAGGGCGAATACGACCACCACGAGCCAATACGGCATGAGTGCAAGTACTGCGCGCGAGGCAGTGAGATCCACGCTCGTGCCGGTATGGGCGTCCTCGGGAGTGTTGGGGTGCCACACCTGCATTAGCGCAGTGACGGCGGCAAATCCGAGTAGGGACGCTAGGACTGCGGTCAGTTCGTAGGAGAAGTACCCTGCAGCCCAGAAATGACCTAGGGCCGTGACGACGCCCGATATTAACGCGGCGGGCCATAGCTGCTTGAGCCCACGTTTGCCGTCTAGCAGCAAAAGCAGCAAAAACGGCATGAAGAGGGCGAGCAGAGGAGTTAAGTGGCTCATTTGGGTTGCTACCTCCGTGGCTTTTGCTCCTCCGAGGCGGCCCGCAGTGGTGACCGGGATTGCCATGGCCCCGTAGCCAACGCTGATTGCGTTGCCAGTAATAGTGACCACCGCGGCCTTCATCGGCTTCAGCCCGATAGCGACGAGCATGGCGGCAACAATAGCTACGGGGGCACCAAAGCCTGCCAGGCCTTCCAGCAGACCGCAGAAGCTGAAGGCAATAATCAGCGCTTGCACGCGCCGGTCTCCGCGCCCAACCAGGTTGAACGTAGCGCGCACGTCCTCGCCTCTACCGCTTTCGACCGTGAGGTTGTAGAGCCACACCGCGGCAATAATGATGTACAAAATAGGCATGAAACCAAATGCCAGCCCCTGGGTTGCTGACAGCAAAGCCAGGGTGAGCGGCATTTTAAATGCCCCCCATGCCAAAACGATTGAAGCTGCCAATGAGATGAGGGCACACCAGTGCGTCTTCACTTTAAAAGCTCCAAGCAGGACAAAAAAGATAGCTAAAGGAGCCAGCCCCACTAAAGCAGAAAGAAATAGAGAGCCCAACACCGGGCTATCAGGGGCGGTGAACGTCGACGCTGTCTCTACCAAGTCAAAACCATCCTAGTTAGTGACCGTTAGGCCGTAAGTCTTACGTTGGAAAAGTACCGCAGCTTGAATAAAGCGCCACATTCACGAGTGTCTACGCAGGTCGAGGCCGGATAATGAAAACACTCTAACCCTATTAAAGGGACTTAAGTGTTACGTAATAGCGATCCGCCAGCAAGCGGTCGAAGATTGCCACTTTGCGGCCCCATTCCGGGGCTCACAAAGCTGGCGCTACCCGCAAAATACACATTTTCAGGCATGAAAAAAGTCGGAGGAGTACGCCAGCAGCACCCCTCCGACTTAGAAATGTTATTTACGCAACATTTGCGCGCACTGGTTGAGCCTGCGCAGAGTTTCCTCGCGGCCAAGTATCACCATCGAGTTGAAAACCGGAATCGAAGCGTTGGTTCCCGTAATTGCTACAAACAACGGCCCGAAAGCAATACGAGGCTTCAGTTCTAGGCCCTCGATAATCGACTTAGTGAGCGCTTCGTGAATGCCGTCGACTGTGTAGTCTGACTCAGGCAACGATTCAATAGTCTTAGCTGCCTCCTCCAACACCTGCGGGGCCGAATCCTTAAGCTTGCGCACGGCTTTCGGGTTGTAGTCGAGTTCAGAGCTCTCTACGAACAAGAAGCGCAGCAAATCCACGCCCTCACCCAACAACTGGATACGAGTTTGTGCCAATGGGGCCGCCTGTCCAAGCAGGTAGCGCTCACGCTCAGACAATTCCTCCCACGAATCTGCCGACACCACCTGCCCCTTGTGCAGGTAAGGCACCAAACGCGAACGGAAATCTTCGACCTCGAGTCTGCGAATGTGCTCGGCATTAATGGCCGTGCACTTCTTCTGGTCAAAGCGAGCCGGATTTGGGTTGACATCGTGGATGTCGAATGCCTCCACCATTTCGTCTTTGTCAAAGATGTCGCGGTCCGGGGCTATCGACCAGCCCAACAATGCTAGGTAGTTGAGCAACCCTTCGGGGAGCATTCCCGCCTCGCGGTGCAACAGTAGGTTGGATTCGGGATCGCGCTTGGAGAGCTTCTTGTTGCCCTCGCCCATCACGTAGGGCAGGTGGCCAAACTCAGGAATGCGTTCGGCAATACCGAGGTCCATGAGAGCCCGGTACATGACGATCTGCCTTGGCGTCGAAGAGAGGATGTCCTCGCCGCGCAGGATGTGAGTGATCTTCATGAGGGCGTCGTCAATCGGATTGACCAGAGGGTAAAGCGGGTCGCCGTTTGCCCTAAGAATCACGTAGTCGGGAACACTACCGGCCTTGAACGTAATTTCGCCGCGCACAAGGTCGGTAAAGGTAATGTCCTCGTCGGGCATGCGCATGCGATAAACCGGCTTGCGCCCTTCGGCCCTGAAAGCAGCAATCTGCTCGTCGGTGAGGTTGCGGTCGTAGCCATCGTATCCTAGCTTCGGAGGGCGGCCGGCCGCCTTGTGCCGCTCCTCGATTTCTTGCGGAGTGGAGTAGGACTCGTAGGCGTAGCCTGCATCGATGAGCTTCTTGGCAACGTCTTTGTAGATGTCCATCCGCTCGGATTGGCGGTAGGGCGCATGCGGCCCCCCTACCCCGATGCCCTCGTCCCAGTCGAGGCCCATCCATTTTAGAGAGTCGATAATCTGGTCAAAGGATTCCTGGCTGTCGCGAGCCGCATCGGTATCTTCGATGCGGAACAAGAAGGTGCCGCCCGTGTGGCGCGCGTAGGCCCAGTTGAATAAGCACGTACGCACCATTCCCACGTGGGGAGTGCCGGTCGGAGAAGGACAAAAACGAACGCGAACATCACTGCCTGTCGCTGGCGCTTTTTCAATGCTCATAGTGCCTCTACCCTACCGCTAACGGCGCCCATCTTCGAACCACGCTTCGGCCTAGTTGCACCAAAGAATCGGCTTTGGTTGATAATGGGGAAAATAGCCCAGGTCTATTTATCTAGGGGTGGATTGCCATGTCATATTCCGAATTCGCAAAAAGAATGGATTCTTTGTCTATCGAGGTTCTGCGTCGGCGCGCTACTAAGAAGTGGGCGATGCGCTTAGACGGGCAGCTTCTTGACGGAGCTTGGATTGCCGAGGCCGATTTTGGCACCGCCCCCGAGGTTGAGGCAGCGCTCTCAAAAGCAATCGCGAACAACTTTCTCGGCTACATGCCTTCCTGGCTGGTAGAAAGAACTCTACACGAGTGTTGTCGATTTCAAGGCGAAGAATTTGGCTTTGAGATTGCCGAGGAGTGCTTTGGCATTGCCCCCAACGTACTTTCGGTATTGCATCAAACGATTGAAGTTCTGACTGATCCTGGCACGCCGGTGATCGTCCCCACCCCCGCATACATGCCTTTTTTGTCGATTCCCGGCCTGCATAATCGCGAGGTTATAGAAATCCCCTCCCCCGTCTCACCGCAGGGACGCTACCAGTTAGATCTGGGAGCTATTGCCGAGGCCTTCGCCCGGGGCGCCCAGTTGCTCGTGCTGTGCAACCCTTGGAATCCTACTGGGCAGACTTTCACTTCTTCCGAGTTGGCGGCACTCGCGGAGGTTCTTTCGCACTCAAAGAAGGCACTGGTATTCAGTGACGAGATTCATTCCCCCCTTATTCTGCCGGGCAACAGACACGTTCCTTTTGCCTCCGTGTCTGCCCTCACTGCTTCCCGGACGGTCACTGCCACTGCGGCCTCGAAAGGTTGGAATATTCCGGGGCTGAACTGTGCCCAGTGGTACGTAGTAGATCCTCTGTTGCGCGAGCGTTTCGCGCCCGCAGCCGAAAAACTTTCCGAGGGCGCCACCCCGCTTGGAGCTCTAGCGGCCACTGTGGCTTATTCGAACGGGCGCCCGTGGCTAAACGACCTCGTTGCGTACGTGGCGAAAAACGCCTCCCACCTGCAGCGTCTACTTGCTAACTCCGATACGAAGTTGCACTTTAGTACGCCCCAAGCTACCTACTTGAGCTGGTTCGACGCCAGCGCCTACCAGGTGGAAGATCCGGCGGCTCAGATTGCCGCGCGAGGGCGAGTGGCAGTAAACGCGGGGAGCACGCTAGGGAAGGACTATTCCCAGTTCTTCCGCTTCAATCTAGCCAGCCCTACCAACGTACTTGAAGACATGGCTAAGAGAGTTATCGCGTCCTTCTAGCAGCCTACGATTCGCTCCCTGCCAACGCCTCATTCTCGGCGGCAGGGAGCGAAATCGGCTACCGGCGCAACACTTGGTTACGCAAGGTGCCAATATTTTCGATCTGACACTCCACTACGTCGCCTGCCTCTAGTGGCCCTGCCCCGGCCGGGGTCCCAGTTAGGATTATGTCGCCGGGCAGGAGGGTAAATACGCTAGAAACGTACGAGACGAGCGCGCGCACGGAAAAGCGCATTTGAGAGGTGTTTGCGCTCTGGCGCAGTTGCCCATTTACTCGGCATTCGATCTGCAGGTTGTCTGGGTCTAGCTTAGGATCAACAGCGATCCAGGGACCAAGAGGGCAGGAGGTATCCCAACCTTTGGCACGAGTCCACTGCCCATCGGCGCGCTGGGCGTCGCGGGCGGTGCAATCGTTTGCCACCGTGTACCCCATGATTACGTCGTCTACCTGAGCTTCAGGGACATCCTTTGCCAACGCCTTGATTACCACGGCAAGCTCGGCCTCATGTTCGACCTCGTTAGAAAACTTGGGCAATACGATAGGGTCGTCGGGGCCAATTACCGAAGTATTTGGCTTTGTAAATAGCACCGGATCCGCCATTGGCTCTGGCGTCTGTGCGGCGTGGTCGGGGTAATTCTGCCCAACCCCCACTACTTTTGAGCGGGGAATGACCGGCGAGAGGAAACGCGCCTCTTCCATAGGAATAAGTTGGCCCGACGGTTCGACTTTAGAAAAGAGCGGATCATTTTTGAGGGCGACGATCTGTTTCGCGTCGTCCTCGAAAACCCCGTACAGCGGATTATCCCCTGTAGAAAAACGCGCTACCTTCATTTTGTCTCTTTCAGTTCGTGGCTTTCTGCTTCCATTTGGGCCCACGATTCTGCGTGGCCCCCTTTAACATGCCACACTGAGGTGGGAAGTTCACCCGGCATATATGGGTTGTCGAGGGACTGAAATTCTGGAATTTTCCCTGCCTTCAGCTGCGCCTGGTAGTCCTTGAGAGCACCCAGCGACCATTTACCTAGCAGCAGAATCGCAACCAAATTCACTATGGTCATTAGTGCGGTAGCCCAATCGGCTATAGACCACACCGCAGCTAGCGGCAGAACGGCGCCCAGGGCAGTAGCGAAAATAACCAGAAGTTTTAGTGGCAGGGTGCCGCGCCCCAGCCCAGCTATAAATCTGTAGTTAGTTTCCGCATAGGTGTAATTTCCGAGGATTGTGGAGTAGCCGAAGCAAATCATCATAGCCATCACCAAAATGGCTACTACAGATTCTACGTGTCCTGCTCCACCTAAGGTGGTCACCAAAGAGGAAGAGGTGAGTGCGGTGCCGTCGAGGTTTTCGCTTCGGTTGGGATCCCAGAAGGGCTCGGACATCAAGATAATGAATCCGGTGGAAGTGCAGACCAGCATAGTATCTACGAACACGCCGAGCGCCTGGACCATCCCCTGTGTAACCGGATGCGAAACCGTAGCTGTGGCTGCTGCGTTAGGGGCAGATCCCATACCGGCCTCATTGGTGAACAACCCACGTTTGATACCGGTAGTAATTGCCGCAATGAATGCCCCTGTGGCACCGGCTACGGCAGGGGGCACATAGCTGCCCTGTCCGAAGGCTCCAGAGAAGATCTCGCTAAACACGGAAGGGATGCGCTGCCAGTTCAGCGCCATCACCAAAAGACCCATGAACACATACAGTAGGGCCATTGCGGGGGCCAGCACCTCTGAGAATCGAGCGATGGGTTTGACTCCCCCGAGTACCAACGGCATAGTCATCAAGATTAATACCAGAGCGCTTACCCACGGCGGGACGCCAAACGAAACATGGGCGAGCTGGCTAATTGAGTTCGACTGGATCATTTCAAAGGAAAAGCCGTAGGCGAAAATCAACAGAATCGAGAAAATAATTCCCCAGCCCCTAGTGCCGAGCCCCCGCTGGATGTAGTAGGCGGGACCACCGCGGAAGGTGCCGTCGCCGTTGCGGACTTTAAAAAGTTGAGCCAAGGTTGCCTCGATAAACGCAGTGACCATACCTACTGCTGCAACTATCCACATCCAAAATACGGCACCCGGTCCGCCCGCTACTACAGCCAGAGCAACCCCGGCAATAGAACCGGTGCCTACTCGATCAGCCAGTCCGATCGCAAAAGCTTGGAATGAAGAGATGCCTCCTTTGGCGCCGCCGCGGGAGCCCAGAATGACCTTGACCATGTGCGGGAACAGGCGGATCTGCATAAAGCGAGAGCGAATGGTAAAGACTATGCCGGTACCGAGCAGTAAAACGATCAGGACCCAGACTATCGAGTGCCCGTAGACGTTATCTAGGAAACCAGCTATCGACTCGTTGATTTTGATGAAGCTGTCGTAGAAACTGCCGGGTTTAGCGGAATTATCCACACTGGGTCCTCTCGGTTACGCAACCAATAGCTTTTGCCAATACTGGTTAAAGGTAACCCCAAGAATACCTTTGAGTGAAATCTATTTTCACCAAACGCTTGGAAAAGCTCGCCGCTAGGGGCTCTACCAGCACCTATGAGTGAAACATTAAAACTCCTGTCGGTTCGGGTACTACTGACCATGCTGGCAGGTCTACTCGTGATGGTTAGCATCGAGGAACGGGACACCTGGCTGGGTAGGTCCAGCGAACCCGTCAAAAGAAGACCCGGCCTTTTCAATTAGTTTTCTACATCTGCCTGTTTTGACAAGCCCCTGTTCTTTGCCCCTTGGCCATCTCCACCAAACCTCTCCCGCCCGCACGCCAGCCTATATTACGAATGAATAGCGCCAATCAACCCATAGCATTTGGCTTTAGCTTGCTTTGTTAGTGGTTGTTATTTTTTGAGGGTTGGGTGGGTGGTTTTGGTTAACGGTTGGTGAATGGGGGGTTGTTTTTGGGTGTATTTGGCCTTTGGGGGCTGTTGTGGGGTTTTGGGGGTGGTTAGGGTTGGTTTTGGGTCGGTGGTTTGGCCG
>OBJZ01000187.1_pt1 | contig 29569 bp, 27 predicted proteins | sample 1481641 | NCBI WGS metagenome assembly OBJZ01 (sample SAMN02364493, study PRJEB22542) | human gut metagenome | isolation source: fecal sample | host: premature infant | place: USA: Chicago, IL | collected 2012-01
ACCTTGCGCGCGAAGCCGCCGAACGCATGAGCGCGCACGACGCGCTCGACGCTCATGCCCGCGTGCGCTACGGCATTGAAGAAGAGTCGATCGCATCGCCGCTCGGCGCCGCCTTTGCCTCACTCATCGCATTCACGCTCGGCGGCCTCCTCCCGTTGATCGCCGTGCTCGTCACGCCCGTTGCCTTCAAAGTCCCCGCTGTCGTTCTCGCGGTTGTCATCGCGCTCGCCCTCACCGGCTCTATTTCGGCGCGCCTCGGCCAGGCGAAAGCGGGCCGGGCGACGATCCGCACGATTCTCGGCGGCACGGCAGCGATGGCCGTCTCCTACGGCATCGGTACGCTGCTCGGCGTGAGCGTGATTTAGGCGCCGGGTCACTCGCCGGGCGTGTAGATCCATGGCGCTCGCGGCAAGGCGCCAGGGTCGAAGGCCTCGAGGATGTCGCGGGCGCTTCGGCACCCCGGAAGCCCCAGGGAGTCTCCGATGGTTTCGGCGACGGCCTCGGGGCTTTCGCCTTTGGCGAGGCGATCCCTGAGCGTCACGGCCCCGTCTCGCTTGGCGAGCCTCGCCCCATCTGTATTGAGGGCGAGCGGGACGTGAATGTAGGAGAGGCGCGCTGACGGAGGCGGTGGCGAGGCTGTCCCGGCGACCGTCGGGCCCGCGCCGAGGCGATCAGGGTGCGGGAAAAGCCAGGGCGCGGCGTGCGCGAGTAGGTCGGTGAGGTAGGCCTGGCGCGGACTCGAGCTGAGGAGATCATCCCCGCGCACGACCTGATCGACGCCCGTCTCAATATCGTCGACCACCGCCACGAGGTTGTAGGCGAACATCCCATCGCCGCGCACGAGCACGAAGTCGTCGACGTCGCCCAGGGTGTGCCCGGCGTACAGGTCGGTGACCTCGTAGGAGTGCGTATCCGCGCGCAGTCGCAGCGACGGCTCGCGATTCAGCGCGCGCATCTTCGTGCGACCGGCCTCCCGCTCGACTTCGGTGAGGTCCCGGCATGTTCCGGGGTACGCCCCAGGCGGGGCGTGAGGGGCCGACGGCGCCTCGTGAATCTCGCGGCGGGTGCAATAGCACTCGTAGACGAGCCCGCGTTCATCGAGGGCCGCCACGACCCGTCGATACAGGTCAAGTCGCGTCGACTGCCAGGCGACAGGGCCGTCCCAGTCGAGGCCAAGCGCCTCCATGTCCTCGAGCTGCCTCGCGGCGCTTCCTTCCTTCACGCGGTTGAGATCCTCCATGCGCATGAGGAAATGACGGCCGGTGCGGCGCGCAAAAACCCACGCGAGGATGGCCGTACGAAGGTTGCCGAGGTGCAGATCGCCGCTCGGCGAGGGTGCGTAGCGGCCCGCGAAACCGAAGGGCGAGCGGGGATCAGGTGTGGTCATGGAGATCGAGGAGGTAGACGACGTGGGCGCCAGATTCGGTCGGGTCGCTTTCGGAAGAGAGGATGAAGCCGAGGCGCTCGGCGAGGCGGCGCGCGGGAAGGTTGTGCTCCGCGGTAATAAACGCGGCCTCGCGCGGCGCGGTGTCGAGCGCGGCGACCTCGCGAAGACACGTCGTGAGCGCGGCCGTGGCGACCCCGGTTCCCCAGGCCCTCGGCGCTAAACGCACGTAGGTGTTGGCGACCCAGCGCTTCCCGAGCGGCATCGCGGAAAGCCCCGCGACACCGAGGAACTCGCCCGATCCTGCCTCGCGGATGGCGCAGTAACCGAAGCCGTCGCGCTCATGCGAGTCGAGCCACATGCCCAGGACGCGCTGCATCTGGTCGACGGTTTCGAGCGGCCCGATCGTGTCGAGCGTGAACGTGCGCGGATCCGAGTGGAGGAGCCACAGGTGCGGAAGATCCGCCGGCGTGAGAGGCGCGAGGGTGTGCGAGAGAGCCCCGCTCCCACGGCGGGCGTGGGGAACGGGGCTCGTGCTGCTGTGCGGCGGAGTGTCACTCACCCTTGTGGGTGTTTTCCTTCTCGCCATCGGCGAGGGACTCGGAGACGTCGCCGGCCTCGGCTGCAGCTACCGAATCGGAAACTTCGGTCGAATCTTCTTCGCTCACGCCAGCTGCGGGGTAGTGCGAGCGAGCGAAGTCCGCGGGCGGGGCCCACGGATCTTCGACGGGGCGGGTCTTCTGCCAGGCGAGGTAGCCGGCGGTGCCGGCAACCGCGGCAATACCGAGGACGACGAGGACGGTGCCGACCTTCGACTTCTTCTTGTCGGCAACGGGGCTCGTGGTGGCGGCGGTGCGGATCTCGGGCGCGCCCTTCTCCCATTCGGCGCGAGCGGCATCCACAGCGGCGGCAACGGCCGCGCTGAGGGTCGTGTTCGCGGCATCCGCCGTGCGGCGAGCGCGGGGGAGGTAGTCAGCCTCGAAATCGCTGCGGAACTTGCGAGCGCGCGGGCCGACGTTGCGATCGAACTCATCAGAAAGGCGGCTCGAAAGCCCGCTCACGCGTGCCTGGCCTGCATCGAGGCCCTTGCGTACGCGCTTTTCAACCTCGGGGGCGTAGTCGCCGTAGAACTTTTCGGCGCGCTTACGCGCCTCCTTCGATGCCTCGTTGAAGAGCGGCCCGGCGTTGTTGAGCGCCTTGTACCACGTGCTCTGCGCGCGCTTTGCCTGCTTTTCGGCCTGCTTCCTCGCGTGCTTTGCGTGCTTCTTCGCGGCCTTCTTGGCCTCGCGCTTGGAATTGGTGAAAGCCATCGCTGACCCTTTCGTTCGTGCGCCGGACTACCCCGGCGGCGGTCTGGAAGTGCGGGTGGTAGCCACGCCGCGATGCCTTAAGCCTACTAGCGGCGCCGCGGTAGATCACAGTTTCTATGCAGAATGACCGAGTGCCACCCGGCGATATTCAGCGAGGGTGTGGGAGGATCGAGTCATGTTTGCAACGCTTCATACGAATCACGGCGATATTCGCCTCGAACTGTTCGCTCACCACGCCCCCAAGACCGTCGCGAACTTCGTTGAGCTCGCGAAGGGCGAGCGCGAATTCACGAACCCGGTCACGGGCGACAAGGAAAAGCGCCCCTACTACGACGGCGTGATCTTCCACCGCATCATCGATGGCTTCATGATCCAGGGCGGCGACCCGACCGGCACCGGCACCGGCGGCCCCGGCTACAACTTCGACGATGAAATCTCGGAAAAGAACTTCAACGAGCCCTACGTTCTCGCGATGGCCAATGCCGGTAAGCGCATGAACGCCATCACGGGCCGCCCCTCGGGCACCAACGGCTCGCAGTTCTTCATCACCGTTGCCCCGACCCAGTACCTGCACGGCAAGCACACCGTGTTTGGTGAGGTTGCCGACGATGCCTCGAAGAAGGTCGTCGACGAGATTGCCAAGGTCGATACCGACATGCGTGATCGCCCGCTCGAAGACGTCGTCATCAACTCGGTGACCATCGAGGACTGACCCGAAGGTTCACTTCGTCGATGTCCCAGAGCTACGGAAAAGGAGCCGATCCGCAGCCGGGCGCGGAAGAGCCGCACTACACGAGTAGTACGGACTCCGTGTGCCCGCGCCACCCGGATCGGCCCTCTCTTATCCGCTGCCAGCGCTGCGATCGCCCCGCGTGTGTCGAATGCCAGCGCCGGGCCGCCGTCGGCGTCCATTGCGTCGACTGTGTGAGCGAGGCCGAACACAGTCAGCGTCAGAGTGCCCCGCGAACCGTTGTGGGAGCCGAGCCCGTGCGCACCCTCCCCGTCGTGACATACGCGATCATGGGGCTGTGCGCCGTGATCTTCGCGCTCCAGTTCATCGGGCTTGACCGCACGCTCTCGCAGTGGTTCATGTTCGCGCCGTTCCGCTCGCTCGCGATGCCGTGGACTTTCCTCACGAGCGGCTTCCTCCACGGGGGAATCGCGCACGTGGGTCTCAACCTGTATGCCCTGTGGGCCGTGGGTCAATTCCTTGAGCGTGCGCTCGGCCACTGGCGATATCTCGCGGTGTTCCTCGTGAGCGTGTTCGGCGGGCACACCGCCGTGCTGCTTCTGTCAAGCATGGGCACGGATGCGTGGTTCACGGGCACGGTAGGCGCTTCGGGCGGTCTTTTCGGCCTATTTGGTGCGCTCCTGATCCTCCAACGCCGCCTCGGTGCGGAGAGCACGCAGGTTCTTATCCTTATCGTGCTCAACTTCGTGATCGGTTTCCTCTACCCGGGTATCTCGTGGCAGGGCCACCTTGGAGGCCTCGTTGTGGGGGCAGCAGCCGTCGGTCTTTTCTTCGCAACCCGACCGACCGCCGAACCTGGCGCGGATCGCGTTGCTGTCGCGAAAAAATCGGCGCTCATTCACGGCGGCGTGGTTGCGGGACTCGTCGTGTTGCTGATCGCCGCGTGCGCGGTGAAGTGGTGGCTCGCGGCACAGGCGGGCTACCTTGTCTAATGCCGCTTCGGTCGGGCGGGGTTTCACTCTCGTATAGCCCCGCCTCAACAGAGTTATCCACAACGTTGTCCACGGTTGGGGAGAACTACATGGATGTCATTCACGCGTGAACAGCACGGATGCCCCGCCCAGTCGGGCGGGGCTTTCGCGTATGCGGTTTGCGAGTGTTTAGAGTGCTCGATACGCCTCGTGCTCACGGGCAACTTCGGCCTCGGCGGCCGCGACGCGCTCGCCCCATACTTCGCGGAGAGTTTCGAGTGCGTCGTGCGACGGAGCGTTCTCCACATCGAGCTCGAGGACCGTCGCGCCCTCGTCCTCCATGAGGGTCGCTTGCACGATGATGCGAGCGCTCACGAGCGGGCTGTCGTACTCGACGCGGATGCGGTGCCCGAGTGCCGAGCCGAGCACCTTGCCGATGATCTGGCGGTTCTTACCGGGGTTCTTGACGAGGGGGCCGCCCACCATGAGGGGGATCGACGGAAGGCCGAGCCACGCGGGCAGCCACTGCTGGGTCATGCGGTCCCACGCCTCGTCTTGCGAAAGCGCGAAATGACCGCGTGCGCGGAACGTGAAGTCGGTGCGTGAAAGGGTGCGTGCGTCACTCATGCCTCCAAAATAGGAAGGCCCGCGCCCCCGGGGAAGAGGGCGCGGGCAGGTTCCGCACAGTGTTCGTGAACTTGTTACCTTCCGCTTGGCGGAACGAAACTTCGCCGCCGACGGTTTACTTAAAATCCGCCGTGGCCGGATCCGGGCCGCCGCGGCCGTCGGCGCGCGAGAGGGCGTTGATCTTCTCGATCTCCTCACCGCTGAGCGTGAGGCCGAGCGACTCCCAGTTCTCGGCGATGCGCGAAGGCGTGACCGACTTCGGGATCGCAATGGTGCCGAGCTGGCGGTGCCACGCGAGGATGACCTGGGCGATGCTCGCGTCATGAGCCTTCGCGATGGCCTCGAGCGCGGGATCGCTCAGGACGTCACCGCCCTGGCCAAGCGGCCCCCACGCCTCGGTTGCTACGCCGTACTTGGTGTTGGTGACACGCAGCTCGGCTTGGTTGAAGTAGGGGTGAAGCTCGATTTGGTTGAGGACGGGCGTCACGCCGCTCGTCTCAATGAGATCCTCGAGGTTTTCCGCGGGGAAGTTCGAGACACCGATCGAGGTGATGCGGCCTTGCTTCTGAAGTTCGATGAAGGCCTTCCACGTGTCGTTGTAGAGGCCGAAGCTCGGGCACGCCCAGTGGATGAGGTAAAGGTCGAGCACGTCGAGGCCGAGCTTGCCCATCGACTCGTCGAAGGCGCGCATTGTCTCGTCGTAGCCCTGGTTCGCGTTCCACAGCTTCGTCGTGATGAAAAGGTCCTTCGGGTCAACGCCCGCGGCATCGATGCCCTCGCGAACGCCCTTCTCGTTGCCGTAGACGGCGGCGGTGTCGATGTGGCGGTAGCCGGTCTCGATCGCGGCCTTGACGGCGGCGGCGGTTTCATCGTTCGGAACCTTGAACACGCCGAAGCCGAGCTGCGGGATTGTCTTCTCGTCGTTCAGGGTTGTGAGTGGGCTTTCGTAGGCCATTGTTGTCTCCTTACGGTTGGCGGGCACGGACTGTCGGGGGCTGTGGTGCGTGGTGTCTAGCCTTGGTAGCCAGCTCCTCGCTCCATGGTTTCCGGGTCGAAGCCGGTGCGCCCGGCCTCGCCGCGGTCGAGGGCCGCGATTGCCGCGAGGTCCTCGGGCGTGAGGCGCACATTGAGCGCGTCGAAGTTCTCGCGGATTCGGCTCGGCGTCACCGACTTCGGGATCGCGATCGTGCCGAGCGCGAGGTGCCACGTGAGCACGACCTGCGCGGGGGTTGCCTCGAGGCGCTCGGCGATCTCGCGGATGATCGGTTCGTCGAAGAGGCCCTTGCCGCGATGAAGGGGCGCCCAGGCCTGGCTCAAGATGCCGCGCTCGCGATTGGCTTCGCGCAGGTCGTTTTGCGCGAAATAGGGGTTGAGCTCGATCTGGTTCAGCACGGGCACAACCCCCGTCGCCTCCGTCAGCTCGTCGATGCGCTGTGCCGGGAAGTTCGCGACGCCGATCGAGGTCGCGAGGCCCTCCTCACGGAGCCTGATGAGTTCCTCCCAAGTGTCGACCGCGAGGCCGTTCATGGGCATGGGCCAGTGGATGAGGTAGAGGTCGACGTAGTCGAGGCCGAGCCGCTCGAGGCTCTCCTCGAAAGCGCGGCGCGTCTTTTCGCGCCCGTGATCGTCGTTCCACACCTTTGTCGTGACGAACACGCTCGAGCGCTCGAGGCCCGAGTTTCGCACGGCACGCCCCACGCCCTCTTCGTTGCCGTAGAGCTTCGCGGTATCGATGTGCCGGTAGCCGGCCTCAAACGCACACTCGATCGCGGCCTCCACCTCATCGTTCGGAGTCTTGTACACCCCGAAGCCGAGTTGGGGGATCTTCTTGCCGTCATTGAGGGTGAGCAGCGGGCTTGTCGACGCGAACTCGCTCGTAGAGGTCATCGAATCCTTCTTCCTAAAGCCTCACACAAGCCTATAAATCTCCATCGGGCGGTCCCTGAATCATCGGGATCGGGAGGCGCCGCCCGTACAATGAGCGGCATGGAGGCTTACGGGGGGCGCGCACGCGCTGAGGCGAGGCGACCGTCGCAACCGTTTGTTCTCCCGGAGAAACCGCGCGTCGTGCCCCGCCCGCCGCACACGAAACGCACCCGGTTCGCGAAGTGGAAGCGGCCCGTTCCGCTCACGTATCCCGAATATGATCACGCGGCCGGCCATAGCCACGACCGCCCGCGCCTCGAGATCTACCCTCGGCTTGACGCCCTATTCGTGCTGCTCGCGACCGTTCTCTCGCTCGTGCTTGCCTACGTGTTTCTGCGGCAGGGCCTCACGACCAACCCGAGGCGCCTCGTCAACCTTCTCGTGTTTTGGCTCGTGTTCACCTACGTCGCTCTCCCGCGCATTCACCAGGCGCTCACGGCCGTGTACGTTCCCGATTACTTCATGGGGCGCACGCGCACGGCTGACGGTCTGCTGGGCGACCCCGTGAACCTCGCGTTCGAGGGATCGGCGGAGGATATCCACGTCGCGATGCGCAAGGCCGGATGGGTTCTCGCGGAGGAGAACACGCTGCACAGCGCGAGGCGCACGGTGATCTCGTTTCTTCTTCGACGCTCCTACCCGCAAGCCCCGGTGAGTTCGCTCTTCCTTTTTGGCCGACGGCACGAGTTCGCCTACCAGCAGGAGGTGGGCGGCACGACGCTCAGGCGTCACCACATCCGGTTTTGGCGAGTGCCGCACAATTGGGTCATGCCGGGTGGGCATCGCGTCACGTGGCTTGCCGCTGCGACGTACGACCGGGGCGTGGGCCTCTCGCGGTTCACGTTCCAGGTCACGCACAAGATCGACGAAAACACGGACGTTGAACGTAACTACGTCGTCGATACGTTGTTGCACGCCGACCACGCGATCCCCGTGGGCGTTATCAAGGATTATTCGACCTCCTACCACCACAGGAACGGCGGCGGGGATCCGCTTCGCACGGACGGCCACTTGCCCGTCGTTGACGTGACGGGCGCCGAGGCTCGCTCGACCGGGTCCACCGCGGTGATCCAGCCGCGCAACCGTGCCACGGGTATCTTCTACCTGCGTGGACGCTCGCTGCGCCCGCGCGAACTCATGCAGTCGCTCGAGCGCGAATGGCACGGCGCTCGCGACGACTTTCTGCAGGCAATCCGCAACGTCGGCGATCACCACCTGCCGCCCCCGTCGATCGGTTTCGTTGGGCTCATGATCGTGTTTGAAGTGGCAGCGGTGGTGGCTCTGTGGGGGCTTGTATGGGCACGGGGAGCAGGGGCCGCACAGGCCGACGGCATCGTGCGCGCCCTCGGTTTCGATCAGCTCGGCGAAGCCCCGCTTCTGCCTTTCACCGTGCTCGTTGCGGGGCAGATCCTGCTGTTCCTGTTCATGCTTGGCCGCAACAGGTGGGCGAGGCTCGGCCTCATGGCGCTTCTCGCCTTCGACTCGCTTGCGCGCATTAGCGTCGCCGCGCTCGAGCCCGCGGGAGCGGCGAGTGCCACCGAGCTGCTCGGTGTTGGGCTGAGCACCCTCGCGCTTCTCACGCTTACCTCGGATGCGGCACGTATCTGGGTGCATACCGACCGCATCGCGTACTACGCGCAGCGCGAGGAGGGCGCCGCCGAGTAGAGGCGGCGGTCTATTCCCCGGCGGCTACTTCGTGCGCGAAGTATCGTCGGCAAACACGTCGGGGATGCCGTCGCGGTTCGCATCGACCTTTTCGCGTTCGGCGATCTTCGCATAGCGGGCGTTTCGCGGCGTGAGGATGGCGGCGCCCACGATCGCGGCGAGCACCGAGGCGGTGAGCACGCCGACCTTTGCCCAATCGTGCGCGGGGTTGGCAACGTCGAAGCTGAGCTCGGCCACGAGGAGTGACACGGTGAAGCCGATGCCGGCGAGCGCCGCGACACCCGTGAGGTCGATCCACTTAATGTCGGGGTCAAGGTTTGCGCTTCGGATTCGCGTCACGAGGAACGTCGTTCCCACGATGCCGAGCATCTTTCCTGCGACGAGACCGACGATGATCCCGAGCGCAACGCTTGAGGTCCACGCCTCGGCGAGCCCGCTGAGGCCGCCGACGGCGACGCCCGCGCTAAAGAATGCAAAGATCGGCACGGCGATGCCCGAGGAGAGCGGGCGGAAGCGGTGCTCGAACGTTTCGGCAAGCGAGTAGCGCTCGCCGTACTTCGAAAGCGGATTCACCGGGATCATGAAGGCGAGGGCCACGCCGGCGATCGTCGCGTGGATGCCGGAGTTGTAGAAGAGCGCCCACACGATGAGGCCGAGCGGGAGAAGAACGAACCACGCGGCGCTGTAGTGCTTTTTAAAGAGTGCCTCGGCCTTGTTGGCGACCAGCCAGTAGAGCGCGAGGGGGATGAGCGCGAAGGCAAGGTAGTGGAGCTTGAGGTCGCTCGAGTAGAACACGGCGATGATCGTGATGGCGATGAGGTCATCGACGATCGCGAGGGTCAGGAGGAAGGTGCGCAGCGCCGCGGGGAGCTTCGAACCGACGATTGCGAGGACCGCGACGGCGAAGGCAATGTCGGTTGCGGCGGGAATCGCCCAGCCACCGAGCGTCTCGGGGTTTGCCGCATTGATGGCCGAGTAGAGCAGGGCCGGCAGCGCGACGCCACCCGCAGCGGCCGCGACGGGCACGAACGCGCGGCGGGGATCACGCAGGTCTCCTTTCGTGAGCTCCATCTTGAGTTCGAGGCCTACGAGGAAGAAGAAAATCGCGAGGAGTCCGTCGGCCGCCCAATGTGCGAGGGAGAGGTCGAGGTCCAGCCAGCTTGTCGAAAAACCGACGTGCATGTCGCGCAGGGAGAAGTAGGCGTCGGCGGCAGGGGAGTTTGCGAGGAGGAGTGCGAGGATGGTCGCTCCAACGAGGATGAGGCCACCGGTGGTCTCGGTCGTGAGGATTTTTTCGATGCGCGTGAGTTCGCGGTAGGTGCCGCGGGCGAGGATCGCGTCGGTACGGCTCTTGTGCTTGCTCGTCATGGGAGTCCTTGGGGCTCGGCGGGCATTGTCAACGAGCGAAGCATCCGGAGCCTCGCCCGTGCCGACCAGACTTCCCGGCACACCAGCCACCCACACTACAGGCTGAGGTGCGAATGGGGCCCGGGTCGTGTGACCCGAGCCCCATTCATGCGGGCGGTGTGCGAAGCCCTATGGCTGCGACGTGCGCGAGGTGTCGTCGGAGAACACGTCGGGAATGCCGTCCTGGTTCTCGTCTCGCGATTCGAGTTCGGCGATCTTCTTGTAGTGGTTGTTGCGGGGGATAAGAAGAATCGAGCCGACGATCGCGGCGAGGAGCGAAGCGGTCAGCACCCCGACCTTTGCGTCTTCCACGAGCGGGCTCGAGGGATCGAAGCTCAGCTCAGCAACGAGAAGCGACACGGTGAAGCCGATACCGGCGATGGCGGACATGCCGATGAGGTCGATCCACTTGATCTCGTCGTCCAGGTTCGCCTTCGTCAGCTTCGTGACGAGGAAGGTCGTACCCGTGATGCCGAGCATCTTGCCGCACACGAGGCCCACGATGACGCCGAGGGCGACGGTCGTGGTCCAGGCGTCGAGAAGACCGCTCAAGCCGCCCACGGCGACGCCAGCGCTGAAGAATGCGAACACGGGAACGGCAACGCCAGTCGAGAACGGGCGAAGCCTGTGCTCGAGGGTTTCGGCGAGCGAATGCTGGCTGCCGTAGGCGCTGCGGGCATGGACGGGCACGCAGAACGCGAGTACGACGCCCGCGATGGTGGCGTGCACGCCCGAGTTGTAGAACAGGATCCACGTGATGACCGCGAGCGGGAAGAGGATCATCCAGGCCGCAGAGTAGTGCTTCTTGAACAGCCATTCGGCCTTGTAGGCGACGAGCGCGTAGATCGCGATGACGGGGATTGCCGCGAGGAGGTACACGAACTTCGTTTCCTCCGCGTAGAAGATCGCGATGATGAGGATGGCGATGAGGTCGTCGACAACGGCGAGGGTGAGGAGGAAGGTGCGCAAGGCGGCGGGAAGCTTCGAGCCGATCAGGGTGAGCACCGCAACGGCGAACGCAATGTCGGTCGCGGCGGGAATCGCCCATCCGTTGTGGGAAGCTTCGGGACCACCGAGGTTCACGAGCGTGTAGATGATTGCGGGTACCGCGACGCCACCGGCCGCGGCGAGCATCGGCACGAGGGCAAGCTTCGGGTCGCGCAGGTCGCCACGCACGAACTCGTGCTTGAGCTCGAGGCCTACGAGGAAGAAGAACACGGCGAGGAGACCGTCGGCTGCCCAGTGTGCAACCGAGAGGTTGAGGTTCAGCCATCCGAGGTCGAAGCCGAAGTGGGCGTCGCGGATGGTGAAGTAGAGGTCCGCGAGCGGGGAGTTCGCGCAGATGAGCGCGAGGATCGTCGCGATGACGAGAGCAATGCCGCCCGCCGATTCCTTCGTGAGGATTTCTTCGACGCGGCTGTATTCGCGGAAGGTTCCCTGCTCAAGGATTTTTCGTGGGGTGCCCGGTTTGGGCGCGGGCAGGTCGTGTTTCGACGCCGGCTTGCTGTTCACTGCGTGCCTTTCTGATTGGTCGAGTGTGGTGAAGTGGGGTTCTCGCGACGCTTGAGCTACGAGGCGCTCAGGTTCTCGAGGAGGGCGAGGAAGAACGCCTCGCATTTGTCGATTTGTTCGAGGTCAACGTATTCGTTGGCGCCGTGGGCCTGGGCGATGTCGCCGGGGCCGATCACGACGGCACTCATGCCCGCGGCCTCGTAGATGCCTGACTCAGTGCCGTACGTGACCTTCGTGGGGCTGATGGTCATGCCGAGTTCGCGCGCGAGCTGTGCGGCGTCACCGTCGGTCCCGCAATCGAGCGGGTAGAGAAGCGAGCGGATCGTGAGGCTCGCGCCGACGTTTTTCGCTTGCTCGGGATCGGCCGGATCGGCGGGAATTGCCTGCTTCATCTCGTCGTCGAGTTCGGCGATCTTCGCTTGGATGCGGCGGGCGATCGCGATCGCGTCGTCGCTTGGCAGGGCGCGGTATTCGAAGAGCAGGTGGGCGTGCGCCCCGACCGTGTTGATCGCGTTGCCGCCATCGAAGCGGTTCACACCGCCCGTGATGTGGGGGACGAGGAAGGCGGGATCGTTCGGGCCTTCGGCTACGCCGCGGTCGATGATTTCTTCGTGGAACCAGGTCGTGAACTCCGCTGCGTAGCGGTTCGCGTTGAGACCTCGGGGCAGGAGGCTCGAGTGCGCCGCAATCCCGCGGAAGTCCGCTTCGAACGCGTTCATCGACTTGTGGCCGGTGATGACGTCCATCATCGTGGGCTCACCGACGTAGGCGATGCGCGGCGCAATATCGAGGGTTTCGAGTTGCTTGACGAGTTCGCGCGCACCGTTGCAGCTCGTTTCTTCGTCCCACGTCGCCGCGAGGTAGACGGGTTCGGTCAGCTCGGCCGCGAGGAAGCGGTCGGCGAGGGCCGTGAAGGTCGCGAGGTACCCCTTCATGTCGGCGGTGCCGCGACCATAGAGTTTTCCGTCCCGCTCGGTGGGCTCGAAGGGATCGCTGCTCCAGTTCTGCCCCGTGACGGGCACGCAATCGGTGTGGCCAGCGATGAGGATGCCGCGGCGCTCTGCGACCTGCACGTGCACGGGTGTGCTCTCACCATCGAGCCGGTTCACGCCGCCGCGCCCGGTGCCGTAGTCGCGACCGAGTACGTCCTTTGCCGCACGGTCTGTGCTATCACCAGCGGTTTCTCCCGCCGCGGGGAATACGGCCACGAGGTTCGCATCGAGACCGTCCTCTTCGCGGAACACGTGGGTAGTGACGCCCTTGCTCGCGAAGATCCGCTGCAGAAGCATGATCGTGTCGAGGTTCCCCGTGTGGGAGGTGCTGTCGATACGCACGAGAGCTTCGAGAATTTCGCGGGGACTCGAAGGCAGGGTCGACTCGGGGTTCTCAGTTTGCGACATAATTCCACGTTACCCCCTTGACGGTTTCGTCGGGAGGAGCGGTACTTTCTCTGTGAGAGAGCTGTCGAAGAACGCCCAGATTAAAAGGGCAGGAGTAGGGAGGCCCGCGGTGAGGGTTCTGATCGCGCCCGATTCCTTTAAAGAATCGATGAGTGCGCGCGAGGCGGCTGAGACGATCGCGCGAGGAGTGCGCGCGGTTATTCCGGGGGCGGCGTGCACGCTTGCTCCGGTGTCCGACGGTGGCGAGGGTTTCACTGCCTCCCTCGGGACAGCGCTCGGGGCCACCCTCCATTCCGTCACCGTTGCGGATGCCCTCGGCCGCCCCGTGAGCGCAGAGTACGGCCTCGCCCCAAACGCGCAGCCGTCCACAGCGGTCCTCGAGATGGCGAGCGCCGCGGGACTCATGCACCTTCAACCGGGGGAGCGCGACCCGATGAGGGCGAGCACGCGCGGCGTCGGCGAACTCATCTCCTCCGCGCTCGATCGGCTTGGCGAGGGCGGCCGGCTCATCATCGGCCTTGGCGGCTCCGCAACGAATGATGGCGGGGTGGGGATGCTCGGTGCGCTCGGCGCGCGGTTTCTTGATTCCGACGGCCGCCCGCTTCCCCCCGTACCCGCCTCTCTAGCCGGGTGCCTTGCCCGCATCGACGTGAGCGGCCTCGATCCTCGGCTCTTTGAGGTCAGCATCGAGGTCGCGTGCGACGTGACGAACCCGCTCCTTGGCACGAGTGGTGCAAGCGCGGTCTTCGGCCCGCAAAAGGGCGCGGATCCCGCCACGGTGGCGAAGCTCGAGGGTTTCCTCGGGGAACTCGTGGAGGCTGCGGAAGCGTCGGACCCTTCCCTTGGCGCCCGGGCTCATGCAACCGAGCCCGGTGCTGGCGCCGCGGGTGGGCTCGGCTGGGCCCTCGCGACGTTCCTCGATGCGCGATTCGAGCCGGGTTTCGATCTCGTCGCGCGTACGGTGAGCCTCGAAAGAACGATTGCGCACGCCGATCTTGTCCTCACCGGCGAGGGATCGATTGACGCGCAGACGCTTAACGGTAAGGCCCCCGCGGGTGTCGCCGCTCTCGCAAGGCGCCACGGCGTGCCGTGCGTGGCCTTCGCGGGACGCATTGGCGAGGGCGCCGAGGTGCTTTACGCTCATGGTGTGAGCGCTCTCGCGCCGATCGTGCAGGGAGTGACGACTCTCGAAGAGGCCCTCAATGACGGTCCGCGCAACCTCGAGCGTGCAGCGGCAACCTCGATGCGACTCATGGAGATCGGGAACATTGCAGTTCACAGCCATAGAGCGGAGTGAACCCGGGTGCGTCCTCGTGCGCGAAGAGGGGAAGCCTAGAGCGAATCCTGCCACGCCTTGTAGAGGGCGGCGAAGCGGCCTCCCTGCTCGATGAGCGCCCTGGGGGCGTCGTCTTCGACCACGACCCCATCGTGGAGCACGAGCACACGGTCCGCGATCATCACGGTCGAGAGGCGGTGAGCGATGATGATCGCCGTGCGGTTGCCGAGGAGCTTCGTGAGGCCCTCCTGCACGAGGCGTTCACTCGGCAAGTCGAGCGAACTCGTCGCTTCGTCGAGGATGAGCACGTTCGGGTTCGCGAGGAACGCACGCGCGAACGAAATGAGCTGACGCTGACCAGCGGAGACGCGCCCGCCGCGCTTGCTCACGTCGGTGTCGTAGCCGTAGGGGAGGGCCTCGATGAACTCGTGCGCGCCGATCGCTTTGGCCGCGCGCACGATCTCTTCGCGGCTTGCGCCGGGCCGCCCTAACTCGATGTTGTCGGCAACGGTGCCGCTGAACAGGTACGCCTCTTGGGTCACCATCACGACATTGCGCGTGAGTTCCTCGCTCGTGAGGTCGCGAAGATCGACACCGTCGAGCTCCACGGAGCCCTGCGTGACGTCGTAAAAACGCGAGACGAGCTTCGCGATGGTCGACTTGCCCGCACCCGTCTGCCCGACGAGTGCGACGGTCTGGCCTGCGGGAATCGTGAGATCGAGGGGCTTGAGCACGAGGGGGCCATCCTCGCTATAGCGAAACTCGGCATCCGTGAACTGAATTGCCCCGCGGCCGCTCGCAATAGATTTTGCGTGCGCGACGGTGGGCTCGGCAACCGTCGGAACCTCCCACAAAAGCGCGCTGATCTTCTCGAGTGCCGCCGTGGCCGACTGGAACGAGTTGTAGAAGTTCGCGATCTCATCGACGGGCTGGAAGAAGCGCCTCGCGTACAGCACGAGGGCGAGGAGCACGCCCACGCTCAAGTCGCCCGCGAGGACGCGGAAGCCGCCCACGACGAGGACCGCCGCGACCGTGACGTTCGCGAGGAGGCGCAGCGCGGGCTGGTAGATGCCGAACACGGAGATCGAGTTGAGGGTCGCGCGCCGATAGTTTTCGGCGAGCGCGCGGTATTCGCGCGAGTTCGATTCCTCCTTGCGGAAGGCCTTGACGGCGCGGATACCGTTCATCGCCTCGACGAACTGCACGATGAGGGCTGCCGAGTGGGTGCGCATGCCGCGATAGGCGATGCGCGAGCGCACCTGGAACCACACGGTGAGGGCGATGCACGGGATGAGCAGCACGAGCATGATGAGCCCGGTTGGCCAGTCCATCGCGACGATCGATGCGGCGGTGAGAACCATCGAGAGGCTCGAGCCGATGAGGATCGGCACGCCGAACTCGAGAAGCTCGCGCAGGGCCTCCATGTCGGACGTTTGGCGAGAGACGATGCGTCCGGAGGTGTACCGTTCGTGAAATTCGAGAGAAAGGCGCTGCGTGTGCCGGAAAACGCGGCGGCGCAGCTCGAGCAGGAGCCTTTGGCCGATCACCGAGGACTGGCGGGTGAAGGCAAACGTGAGGAGCGCGGCGAGAATTGCACACGCCGCGTGGAGCCCGGCCGCGTCGAGTGCGGGCAGCGCGTCGCCGTTGATGAGTGCGGGGAGTCCGTGGTCGATGCCCCACGCGAGGATCGCGGGCCCGGCCACGACTGCGGCCTGCGCGAGAACCACCATGACGGCGACAAGCACGATCGAACCCTTTTCGGGCGCGAGCAGCTCGCGCAGCAGCGCAAGCGAGCGCTTGCGCGAGGCACGGTTCTCTTCCTTCGTGAGCTCGTGATCTTCCTCTTCGACTGCCTGGCTCACTACGCACCTCCCTTCTCGTCAACCGCTTTGCGAATCTCGGCGACCTCGAGGCTTCCCGTTTCCGTCGCGACCCGCGTCAGGTTTCGGTTTCCTCGCGCCTCTTCTTCCTGGTTCGCGATCACGTAGCGGTAGCGTTCGCTCGAGGCCATGAGCTGCGTGTGTGTGCCGACGGCCGTGATGCGGCCGTCCTCGAGGAGTGCGACGCGGTCCGCGAGCGCGACGGTCGACGTGCGGTGTGCGACGATGAGTGTTGTCGTATTCGAGAGCACCTCTCGCAGCCGCTCTGTGACGCGCTCCTCGGTCTTCGTATCCAGGGCGGAGAGCGGGTCGTCGAGGAGGAGCACAGTGGGTTTCGCAGCGATTGCGCGGGCGAGGGCGAGGCGCTGGCGTTGCCCGCCCGAAAGGCTCATTCCCTCCTCGCCGATGTGGGTCTCGATGCCCTCGGGCAGGTCGTAGGCGTAGCGCGCGTCGGCTGTGTCGAGGGCGAGTTCGAGGGCCCGATCGAGCTCGGCGGTTCGCATGGACGTGCGCGTCACCGGGGGTACGGTGCCGTCGGAACCAAAGAGCCTGTCCGCAAACTCGACGGTTCCGACGGTTCTTTCGTATCCGGGTGCCCCAAGGAGCACGTTGTCGCGAACGGAATCGCTGAAAAGCGTTGCGTCTTCGAACGCGAAGGCCGTGATCCGGTGGAGGGTGTCGAGGGGGATGTCGCGCACATCGTGACCGTCGATCGTGACCTGGCCGGATGTGACGTCGTAGAGGCGAGGCACGAGCTGAAGCAGGGTGGATTTGCCGGAGCCCGTGATCCCCACGAGCGCCATCGTCTCGCCCGGCTCGACCTCGAGGCTCACGCCGTCGAGGAGGTCGGGCATGTGCGCGGGTGAATCGGAGTAGCGGAAGTGGACGTCGTGGAGGGCGAGCCTGCCTGAGAACGTGTGCCCGGGATCGAGCGTCGGCGTCTCGGGATCGGCGATCGTGTTCGGGGCGTCCATGACTTCGAAGTAGCGGTCGAGCGCGGTGTTCGTATTGATGAGCATGCCGAACAGCTGGCCGAGCATGCGCACGGGGCCCGTGACGAGCACGGCCGTCACGAAGTAGGCGCTCAGTTGGCCGAGGTTCATGTGGCCGTGTGCCGTGAGGTAGATGCCGAGCAGGAGGCTGATGGAGGTGGCAATCTCGGGAAGGCCGTACATGAGCATGTCGAAACGGGCGATGGCCGTGGCCTTTTTGACCTCAGTGCCGCGAAGCTCATCGGCCTGGAGGGTGAACTGTTCGAGAGCTGTGGGGCCACGCCCGAAGGCCTTGAGCACGCGAATGCCCTGAACCGACTGTTCGATTGTGGTGGCGAGATCGCCGTTTTGATCCTGCGAGAGGCGAGAGAGGGTGGAGAACTGGCGGTTGAACCGGAACGAGAAAATCCCGATCGGGATTGCCGCTGCAATAAAGACGAGTGCGAGGATCCAGCTCGCGCGGATGAGTAGTGCGATGCCCACGATGGTTGTGACGGCTGTGGTCACGCCCATGATGACGCCGAACGCGATCCAGCGACGGATGAGGTTCGTATCGCTCATCGCGCGCGAGAGCAGCTGCCCTGAACTCCATTGGTCGTGGAAGGTGACGGGCATGTCCTGGATTTTGTCGTACAGGTCGGTGCGCATGTCGCGTTCGATCCCGGTCGCGGGAACGAGGGCGAATACGCGGCGGAGGAACAGGAGGAGGGCCTCGAAAATACCGAGCACGAGCACGGTTGCGCCCGCGGTCCACACGGCTGTTGCGGTGCCACCCTGGACGAGGTCGGAATTCACGAGGCGCTCGAGCACCTGAGGAATCATGAGCCCGAGTACCGCGCTGCCGATCGCGCACACGAGACCGAGCATGAGACGGACGCGTATGGGCCGAACGATTCGCCACAGCCGGATCATCGGATGCGGGTGCGAGGTCGCGGAGTTTTTGTGCATGGCCTGCACGATTTTACCGGCGGCTCCCGTTTTATGTGGGCTGTTTCACTAGGTGGAAGCGGTCTGTTTCTCGAGCTGGGCGATGCGCTGATACGAAAGACCGAGTGCCTCCGCGGTGTCGCGTTGGCTCATGCCGCTTGCGCGCAAGGTGCGGACGGCAGCGCGTGAGAGGCGGGCCGCCTCGGCGGAAGTCTTTCGAGACTCTTCCTCAAGGTCGCGGGCTTTTTGCCATGTCGAGCTCACGTCGCGCGGAAGCTGGATCGAGAGATCGACGGTCACCTTTGATTCGTCGACATCGAGGTAAAGGCCGATGGCCTCGGCTGCGACGGCGCGGGCATCCTTGAGGTTGCGTGTTTGAGTCGCGATATCGAGGGCCGGAATCTCGACAACCCACCATCGACCTTCGCGGCGAGCAAGGACGTGAAATGGCGAAGCCACCATGAGTGCTACCTCCACTCTTTCGGTGCTTGGGAGCCGAGCGTTCGTGCGATGCTTCGAATGACGCCCGGCGAAATTTCTGGATGAGCTGGAAGGATGATCGGGGAAGGGTTCAAGGGGTGCTTCCACTTCTCGTGCGAGCCACGCGTACTGTCATGTCTCCACCCTCGTGCCCGAAGCACCTTGGCAGCGTCGCGGTACTTTATTGGCTTGACCATAGGGTAAATCTAGAGCCCCTTGATGTTCAAGACTAGCGCCCCTAGTCAAATGTGGATGGGTGTGAGTGTGGAGCGGCGACTACGCTGGAGCCATGATTCACTCACGCATGGATTTCCACTCGCCCGCCCTCGGCATGGGCACGAGCGCCGTTGTGCTCTATCCGCAGCAGACCGATGGCCAGATCGGCATGGCGGGAGGGATCACTCTCGACGAGAACGGTGAGCCGCGCGTTCCGGTCCTGTACCTCCTGCACGGTCTGAGCGATGACTGCACGGGATGGACGCGCCGTACGAGCATCGAGCGCTACGCCTCCGCGAAGGGGATCTGCGTGGTCATGCCCGAGGTGCGCCGTTCGTTCTATGCCGACGAAGTGCTCGGCGAAAAATACTGGACGTACGTGAGCGAGGAGCTTCCCGCCCTCATCAACCAGACCTTCCGCGTCTCGACGGCTCGCGAGGACACGTTCGTTGCCGGCCTCTCAATGGGTGGCTTCGGCGCGATGAAACTCGCGCTCAACCAGCCCGAACGCTTCGCTGCGGCAGGCTCGTTCTCGGGCGCGCTCGCGGTCGCCCAGCGCGACTACACCGAGTTCGGGCATGCGATGCCCGCGCGCGTGTGGGGGCAGGGCCTCACGCCCGAGGCGGGCAGCGTGTACGAGCCGTTCTTCGAGGGCGTCGAGCAGGGGAAGTTCCCCGCCATCGATGACGTGAATGCGCTCGCGCGCGCTGCCGAGCCGGGATCGCTCCCGCGGCTCTGGATCGGGTGTGGGACGGAGGATTTCCTGCTCGAAGAGACGCGCACATTCGTGCGCACGCTCGAGGAGCGCGGTCACGCTCACGAGGTGACGTACACGCCCGGCGCCCACGAATGGGCGGTGTGGGACGAGTACGTGCGCCGCTTCCTCGACTGGATCTAGCGCGAGGGCTCTTCGCCGGATTCGCTAGTGCCCGCGGCGGGTGTGCTCTCAAGGGCATCGAAAACTTGGCCCGAGGTCGCACCCTCAAGGATCGTCTCGCCCACGATAGCGATGGGCAGCGCCGCGAAACCGCCGTGCTGCTGCGCGAACGCCCACGCCTCGGTGTCCTGGTGGAAGTTCACCCACGTCGTGCGGGGGTCGGTTGGCTGGAGGCCGATCTGGATTTGAGCACTGTGCCGGCTGACCGGTGACCACACGATGATCGCGTGATCCGGGGCGCGGCGTTGCAGCGCCTCGAGCCACGGCGTGTGTTGGCCCTTGCGAACGGGGGAGACCCACCACGCGAAGAAGAGCGTCGGCACGAGGATGATCGTCATCGTGATCCACCACCCGTAGTACGCACAGATCGCCGCGGCAATGGCCCCCACGAGCAGAAACATGAATGTGCGGGCCCACAGGCGGATCGCGGATGGGCCGTGCGGGCGATTGCGAGTGGTCATTGTTCGGCTCCTTCCCGCGCACTGGCCTCGATGTCGGCGAGCGCCTCGAGTTCACTGAGATCGCCCGTATCAAGGTGGACGTGGGCGTGGGTGAGCGTGCAGCCGTGGGCGTTCGCGTTGTGCCGGAGGGTGTTGACGAACGCGGCGATTGCCGGAATCTTGAGGGCGCCGGGCCGGTTCACGATTCCGATCACGCGATTGTCGAGCTCGGTGACTTCTTTGATCACGACTGTGTCGTTGGGGTAGGCCTCAAGCGCGATTTCGGGGAGGAGCGCCACGACGCCCGTGCCGTGCCCCACGAGGCGCTGCGCGACCGTCGAATCGTCCGTGCAGTACCGAATGTTTGGCGTAAAGCCCGCGACCTGCGCGTGGTGGCGGAGGTTCGCGCTGCAGCGATCGCATCCCGCAACCCACGCCTCGTTCTTGAGGTCCCTCATCGAGATGTCGTCGCGCGAAGCGAGGGGGTGATCTCGCGGAAGAATGAGGCGCACGGGATCGGCGAGAATGGGCGTCCACTCGAGTGAGTCGTTTTCGTCAGCCGGGGTTTGCGCGTAGCGGAAGATCATTGCCACGTCGAAGTTATTGCCGCGCACCCCTTCGAGCGCCTCGGGCGGCTCGCATTCGGTGAAGCCGAGCTCGATGCCGGGGTAGTCCTTATCCATGCGGGCGAGGGTTGGCGGTAGCAGCATGGCGGCGGCCGAGGGGAAGGCTGCGCAGCGCACGAGCCCCTTCTTCAGGGCGGCGAGGTCGTTCATTTCCGTTTCCGCCGCTTCGAGATTCTGGGTGATGGCGGCGGCGTGCACTGCGAGACGTGCCCCTGCCTCGGTGGGGGTCACGCCACCCGAACCGCGCACGACGAGCTGCATGCCCGTGTCCTTTTCGAGGGCCGCGATGTGCTGTGAGACCGCGGGTTGAGTCCAGCCGAGCTCACGCGCCGCAGCACCAATTGAGCCTTTGGTGACCACCCTGTTGAAGATCACGAGTCTGCGAGGATCCATGCCTGCAAGTCTACAGGCGCCCAAAGGGTTCCTTATGGGGTGGGGGATATGTTTAGGATTGATTCTCGTAACACCTTGGCGGCGGAAGGCAGAGGATGCGGCGAATCAACGGCCATCGCCAGCGCTACGCGTGGGGCTCGCCCACTGTTCTGCCACAGTTCCTTCGAACGGCAACCGACGGCGAGCCGTGGGCCGAACTGTGGTTCGGTGCCCACCCGCTCGCTCCCGCCACCGTGGCCCCGAGCGATCTCGCGCTCAACGAAGCGGTCAGCGCCGACCCCGAAGGGATGCTTGGCGATTCCGTCGCGCGTGCGTTTGACGGTGCACTGCCGTACCTGATGAAACTCATCGCGCCCGCGGAGCCTCTCTCACTCCAGGTTCACCCCACGCGAGAGCATGCGCGCGAATGCTTCGCGGCGGAGAACGCCGCGGGTCTCCCGCTGGATTCTCCCGAGCGCAACTACCGCGATGCGAACCACAAGCCAGAAATGGTCCTCGCCCTCGAACCCTTCGAGGCACTGTGCGGATTCCGCACCCCGCGCAAGGCCGCCTCGATTCTCGAGGGGCTCGAGGCGCCGCTCGCGAAACGCATGCTCGCCCTCCTCGTTTCGCAGCCGAGCGCGCACGGGATGCGCGCGGCGTTTCGCATGCTTGTCGCCCCTGCCATGCGCCCGGAGCCGGCCGAGATCACGGTGCTTGCCAACGAATGTGCGGCGCGGCTCGAGTCGCACCGCTCGCCTTCCCCTCGCATTGACCGAGCCGTGGCGCTGCTTAACGAGAAATACCCGGGCGATCCAGGCGTCGCCGCAACGCTTCTGCTCAATCCCGTGTCGCTTAAACCGGGCGAAGCGATGTTTGTTCCCGCTGGCGCTCTGCATTCGTATTTGAGCGGTTTCGCGGTCGAAATCATGGCGTCGAGTGACAACGTGCTGCGCGCGGGCATCACCCCCAAGAAGGTCGACGCCGACGAGCTTCTCCAATGCGTCTCCGTGACCGCCGCCCCGCCGATCCGCATCGCGCCAGAGCGCCTGAGCGATGCCACGAGCGCGTACTTCGCGCCGATCGACGACTTCGAGCTCTCAACCTTCACGAGCGAAGTCCGCGATGATCCGTCGGCCCAAACGCTCGTGGGCACTGGCCCGCGCATCGTGTTGTGCGTCGAGGGGCCGCTCACGCTCGAGACCTCGGCGGGAGTGGACACGCTTGAGCGGGGCGACGCGGTCTTTATCGCCGCGAGCGAAGGGCAGCTTACGGTGCGGGGGCAGGGACGACTCGTGCAAGCGAGCGTCCCGTAGTCCGGTTCCGACGCTCGCCTACGCCCCGGCGTTCTCGTGTTCGTCGAGGTGCATCCACGCGTCACTTCGGCCACGCCACCAGAGCGTCGCGGCGCGCGAAGCCAGGAACACGAACGTGAAGATGGCCCACAGCAGCGCCAGTGCGAACGGGGAATCGGCGGGAAGTAGGCCGGCGTCGGACACCCACCAGAGCCCCAGGGCGAACGGGAGGTATGCCCCCATCGTGACGATCCCCGCGAGCCCGAGGTAGCGGGCGTCGCCAGCGCCCATGTACACCCCGTCGAGCACGAATACGTAGCCCGCGAGAGGCTGCGCGACGAGGAGAACCACGAGGGCCCACGTGAGCGAGCGCTGCACCGCGGGGTCGGGCGTGAACACCTGGGGGAGGGCAAACGACGCAATGAGGAGAGCCGCCGCGACGGCGAGCCCGCCAACGAAAGACCAGCGTACGAGTGTGCGCGTCACGGATTCGACGCTCTTGCGGTCGCCCGCGCCGAGGTGCTTGCCCGTGAGGGCCTGCGCCGCGATTGCGAGAGAGTCGAGAGCGAGCGCCGTGAGGGAGAAAACGGAGTTCATGAGCTGATGCGCCGCGAGCGTGACCTCGCCGAGTTTGATCGCGATGGCCGTGGCCGTGAGGAGCACGACGCGCATCGTCACGGAGCGGATGAAGAGCCAACGACCCTCCCGCCACGCCGAGCTCACGCCCGAGAAATTGGGAACGAGGCTTACGCCGTGGCGTCGGGCCCCGCGCACGATGATCCCGATGTACCACGCGGCCATGGCCCACTGGCAGATGAGTGTGCCGATCGCCGAGCCCGCGATCCCGAGGTTGAGGCCGAAGATGAGCACCCAGTTGATCGGCACATTGAGCGCCGCCCCCACGGCCGCGATGATGAGCGTGATGCGCGTGTCTTGGAGGCCGCGCACGAGCCCGAGTGCCGCTTGGATCATGAGCATCGCGGGCAGGCCCGCGGCGGAGATCTGCAAGTAGGTTGCCGCCTCGTGTGCGACTTCGGCGCGAGGGCCGAACAGACCGATCACAACATCCGCGCCGAAGCCGAGCACGAGCGCGCACGCGAGGCCGATGAGGGCTGCGAGCCACGTCGCGTCGATGCCCTTCGTGAGGGCGCGGGTCATGTTCCCCGCTCCCACGGCGCGGGCCACCGCCGCGGTCGTCGAGTACGCGAGGAAAATCGCGAGGCCCACGACTGTGGTGAGGATCGTCGAGGCGATCGAGAGGCCAGCGAGGGCCGCCGTGGACACGTGACCCACGAATGCCGAGTCCACGAGGATAAAGAGCGGTTCGGCGACGAGCGCGCCGAGCGCGGGAATCGCGAGCGCGAGGATCGCGCGGGCGTCGGTGCGTGGGGCATCAAGCGGGGCAGAAGAACTCACCCCACGATGCTACGGGGACTCAAGGGGAGCGCTCGAGATATGGGCGGAGCAAACGTGATGAGGAAGTCACCGCCCCAATTCGGTGCGAGCCTTGTTGTTGGGGTAAAGTGGATCCGGTTCAGGGGCTATAGCTCAGTTGGTAGAGCGTTTCGTTCGCAATGAAAAGGTCAGGGGTTCGATTCCCCTTAGCTCCACTGGAAAGGAAAGACCCCAGGCAGCGCCAGGCGTGTGGCGTGCCTGGGGTTTTCGCATGCGCTGTCATCCCCCGTGCCTCGACCGAGAGTATTCATTGGGTCACTTCCCAGCTATGCGCAGTTACTTTTTGTCGTGTGAGGCCCAAGCGAACTTCGGCCGTGCAGTCGTAGGAAGGATCGAACGAATGAGCACTTTTAGAGACCGCAAAGAGACTGCGCTTGTGGTGGTCGATGCCCAGACGGGTGTTCTTCCCTCCTGTCACGACCGGGACGCCGTTGTCGACCGAATCAACGACCTGGTGACTTCGGCGAGGGAGGCTGGGGCCCCTGTGGTCTGGGTGCAGCATTGCAGCGACGAATTTCCAGCGGGCAGCGACGTGTGGCAAGTGACCGCCGAGCTTCAACCCGAGCAAAGCGAGCCGCGAGTCCTCAAGCGCTACGGCGACTCATTCGAAGACACGACCCTCGAGGCTGAGCTTGCGAAACTCGACGCCGGCAAAAATATCGTGTGTGGTGCAATGACGGACGCCTGCATCCGTTGCACGATCCACGGGGGTCTCGCTCGTGGCTACGACGTCACCCTCGTCTCGGACGCGCACACGACCGAGGATATGCGACAGTGGGGTTCCCCTATCGGGCCAGAAGAGGCCATTGCTTATCTCAACATGGCGTGGTCGCACACGTCCGCCCCTGGTCGTGATGTCGAGGTGATCGCCGCTGCAGCGATCGATTTCGCCTGCCCTGCGACATAATTGGCGGCCAGCCGCCACTCAATTACCGCGAGATAGGGGCAATCCTCAATGTTCGTGGTTCGCTCCCTTGATTCGACCGATAGTGACGAGATTCTTCGCGTGCTCCAGGACGACGGCGGCTACGCGATGCGCGTCAACGGCGAGCAAGCCGATTCCCGTACTGTGGCCTCGCTCCTGAACGACAAACCGCCCGAGGTGGGCGCTGATGATCACCACGTTATGGGCCTGTGGGTCGACGATGAACTCGCGGGAGTCGCCTCATTTGTCGTGGGGTGGCCGTCCCCGGAAATCACGTATCTCGGCCTTCTTCAGCTGCGTACAAGCCATCAAGGTCGTGGGCTCGCCCGTGCCTTTCACCAAGCACTTCGCGCCGAGTTTCCCGGGCGGTTGCGCCTCACGGTCGTCGACACCAATGCCGAGGTCCTCCCGTTCTGGGAGCGCCTCGGGTACGCGCGCACGGGGGAAACGAAAGAGTGGATCAGTGATTCGGGCCTTCGCCACGAAGCTATTGTCATGGAACTTCCGGCTTAGCGTAAGAGCCTCGTTCCGCTCCGCTCGCTGCCCACATCGTGAACATTTCGCACGATTTTCGTCTCAGTCCCCATGAGTCCCGAGGCTTCTTCAACCGGAAGCGCCACAATAGCTCCATGGATAGTCACAAGACTTCGCACGAACCTGCCCTGAACCGCCTTGTCACCACCCGCCGCGCCGCGATTTTTGCTGGTGGCGCAACCGCCGCGGCACTTCTTGCCGCATGCGGAAACTCGGGGAGCAAGGAAGGTGGGAAAGCGTCGGATTCCGGCGGTTCCGACGCCACCCCCGCCTTGCCTGAGCCCACTCAGAGCGCTGCGGTCAGCGTGCCGTTCGACGAATCGAAGCCCTACCTCGAGTTCAACCCCGATTCCAAGGGGCCGGCCGTCGAGTTGCTCGTCGACTACCGCTGCCCTCACTGCAAGCTCTTTGCCGAGGCGCAGGATAAGGACATTCGCGAGCTCGTCGAGAAGGGCTACATCAACTATCGCGTGTACCCGCGCCCGATGCTCGATAAGGTCACGGGCCTCAATTTCTCGAACGATACGGCGAGCGCCGTCGTCGCGTCGTGGGCTGAGGATCCGAAGCTGTTCTGGGGCATGAACGACGCGATGTTCGCGCTCCAGCCCGAATCGCCGGAGGACCCCACGCCCGATACGGCCGAGGTTGCCGAAGCCGCGGTGAAGGCCGGCGCGAGTGAAGAGGTCAAGAACGCCGTCCTCGACGAGGAGTACCGCGACTACGTCGCCACCGTTGAAGAGGTCGGCCAGGAACGCCAAGTGGGTACTCCGACGGTGTACATCGATGGCGAGGAATGGATGGGCGACGGTGAAAAGCCCGGCACGCTCAAAGCCGACCTCGTGAAAGCGATCATCGCGAAGGCCAAGAAGTAGAATTTCGCGATTGATAGCCTGAGACCATGAAAAAGCGAGCCGAGCGCGAATGTGATGCCGGCTCGCTTTTCACATGGCACGCTCCGCTTTTTGCCGTCGCCGATAGGCGTGCTTTCGCGCGGGAGCGGCGTGCACGGGTGGAGGCGTGGTGTGCGCGGCAACCGTCGGAATCGCTCGAGCGGCGAGCGGTCGAGATCGTGACTTCGGCTGTGCCGCCGTCGCCTGCGTTATGCAGGGCTGCGCTCGAAAAGCTCGAGGCTGAGCAAGGTCGTGATGAGGCCCTTCGAGCGCTTCTCTTGCAGAGGTTCGCGCTTTCTGTGCTGGACCCTGGGGGTGCGCGTTCAGGGCGAAGGGCGCGCGTTTTTGGTCCGACGGATGCCTACGATGCCGCAGCAGAGGCGTTCGCGTGGTGTGAAGCCGCGGGAAAGACCGAGGGTGTGGCCCGTGTTCCCGACGTTGCCGTTGAACTGGGCCTTACCCTCGTGCGCGCCGCACTCGTGGCTGAGCGAGCAGAGGCGGTGGAGCGACCTCTCGCCGTTGTGGCGGAGCTTGCGCCGAACATCGAGGCTTCGCATGTGCGCTTCCACGCGTGGTCGTCGATCGCGATTGCGCGCCTCGCTCTCGGGATTCCGGAGGAGGCGCTGATCCCCGTCAATCGCGCGAAGATCCTTGCGGATCGCGCAGGCGACCTCGCAGGGCAGTGGCACGCCGAGCGGATCCGGGCGCAAGCACTCGGCATGATGGGGCGGGAGCGGGCTGAGGTTGCCGCGCACGCTGAGCTCGCGGGCCTTGCCGAGCGCGTCGCCGACGACCTCGATAGCACCCCCGAGTTGCGCCGCGATGCGACGATTTCGGCGCTTCAGGCCCGCGCACACCTGCTCGCACACATGCGAGCTGAGGGCCGGGACCGAGCCGCAGCGAACGAGATTGAGGCGATGCGGCGCCGTGTGGCACGCGCTCGCGCCGCGGGCGATGCCGACGACGCGGTGCTCGCCGAGTTCGAGACTTTCGCGAACTAAGCCATCGTGTCGCGCAAAACCGCGACCACGCGGTCCGCTTCCGTATCGGGGTTCACGAACACAAGCCGCAGCACCGTTTCGCCGCCGTGCTTGGTGGGGATGCACAGGATCACGCCGTCGCGGGCCATGCGCTGCGACCACTCGTGATACTGCTCGTCGGTCCAGCCGGGGCGGCGGAACACGAGAACGCTCAGCTCGGGTTCGATGACCATTTCGAGGTGGTCGATGTCGTCAATACCGCGGCGCACCGCGCGCGAGGTCGAAAGGCACTTCTCGATCGCTTCGGAGTACTTCGCCGTGCCGTGCGTCAGCAGCGAATACCACAGCGGGAGGCCGCGGGTGCGACGCGAGAGGTGGGCTGCGAGGTCGCTCGGGTTAGCGTCGGACCTCACGATTGAATCCAAGTATTCGGCGTGCTGAGAATGCGCGCGGTAGGCGGGGCTCGGGTCCCGGTACACGAGGGCGCAGCAATCGTATGGGGCGAAGAGCCACTTGTGGGGGTCGACGATGAAGGAATCGGCCTGTTCGATGCCGTCGAAGCGCGGGCGCGCGCTCGGGGCAGCGAGGGCGGCGCCACCGTAAGCGCCGTCGATGTGAACCCACACGCCGCGCGCGTGAGCGACCTCGACCACGGAGCGGATGTCGTCAACGATGCCGGCGTTGGTCGTGCCGCCCGAGGCGACAACTGCGAACACGCCGGGGTTCTCGTCGAGGGCGCGTGCGAGATTCGGGCCGCTCAGGTGTCCGCGCTCATCAACGGGAACGGTCACGACTTCGACGTCGAGGAGGCGCGCCGCGCTGCGGATCGAGGAGTGGGCGCTGCTCGCGCACGCGACCTTGAAGCCGGTTGTGGGGCGGCCGTCCATGAACACGCCGCGGGCGGCCCATTCTTCGCGGGCCTTCTCGCGTGCCGTGGCGAGCGCCGAAAGGTTGCCGCTTGTGCCTCCCGAGACGAAGGCGCCAGCGGACTCTTCGGGCCAGCCGAGCAGATCCATGAGCCACCGCAGCACCTGGTTCTCGGCCCAGATTGCGCCCGCTCCGGCTTCCCACACGCCGCCGAAAACGTTAGCGGCGCTCACGACGTTGTCGAAGGCGACGGCCGCGCGCGTGGGTGCGCCGGGAATGTAGGCGAGGTTCATGGGGTCGTCGGCGGCGCGGGTTGCCGGGATGAGGATGTTCTCGTAGATCTCGAGGGCGCGGTCGGCGCCGATGCCCTCTTCCGTGATCATCTCGCCGGCGAGGGCCTTGACTGCGGCGTCGAGCTCAGCCGCGGGGCGCGCTGTGGCCTTGGGGTCGTGGGCGAGAGCGGTGTGCTCGCGTGCCCACTTTTGCGCGGCTTCGACGGCGTGCTGCTCGTCGCCCCACACGCTCGAGAGCATGCGGCTCGGGCGTTGGGTCGCGTAGGCGGTGGAGGCGGAACTGTTGGTGTTGGGGTCGGTGCCGGTGGCAGCCAGGTTTTCGTTCCGACGCTCGCCCGCGCCCTGTCGAAGGTCATTCTTCTGTTCGTTAGTGCTCACGCTCTCAATCCTAGGTGCGCGGGCCGGGACCCGTGGCAGAACTGAGGCGCCCCATCGCTCCAATGCAGGGGACGCCTCTCGCCCCCCGGACAATCTCCACGAATGGCTCTGGTGTCCTCTCGCTAATGGCGGCGTGCCGCTTTCGGCAGCGCGGCCGCTTCCTCAGACTCTTGCATCTGTCGAGACTCTCGCATCTGTCGCGAGCGTTCTTCCCGTGGTGTTCAGGTTGCCTAGCTGTCGTATGTGGGTGTGGTGCTGGTGTAGGTGCGGCCTGTTGGGGTGGTCCAGGTGGTGGTGTGGGGTGTGGTGTTGGTGGTTGTGGTGGTGACGGTGAGGGCTTCTTTGGCGAGGTTGCATCGGGTGCAGAGGCCTTGGGCGTTTTCGATGGTTGTGGGGCCGTTTTGGGCGTGGCGGTGGATGTGGTCGGTGGTGGTGATAGGGGCGTCGCAGTAGGGGCCGCGGCAGGTGCGGTCTCTGAGGCGAACGAGTTCGGCGAGGGCTTTGGGGAAGAGTCTGGAGCGGGAGTCCATGGCGAGGACTTCACCGGTCGTAGCGCTTGTGAAGATTCGTTTGTATTTGATGAGGGCGTCATTGTCGAGAAGTTCGTTGAGGTAGTCGTAGCCTGCTTTGGCGGTGATGGGGCCGGCCTCGGGAATGTAGGCGCTGGAGACGTCGGGGTTGACGGGGACGAGTAGCCCGATCTCGAACCTTCGGGCACGGCCTGGCCCCCGAACACCCAAAGCAGTGTCTTCGGTTTCTGTGCTTTCCGTGGATTCTTCTGTTCTTTCGGTTCTTGGTTCGGGTGGTGCTGCTGTTTCGTTGGCTTGCCTGCTTCGTTTCGTTCTTTCGTCTTCTGGTTGGGGTTACCCGCAAATCGTGGACACGTAGTGGAGCTACCTAGTGGTTAGGCAGC
>OBJZ01000194.1_pt1 | contig 26989 bp, 26 predicted proteins | sample 1481641 | NCBI WGS metagenome assembly OBJZ01 (sample SAMN02364493, study PRJEB22542) | human gut metagenome | isolation source: fecal sample | host: premature infant | place: USA: Chicago, IL | collected 2012-01
ACAATAGATTTAATAGGCTCAAAGCTCTTACGATGAAGCGGTGTTACCCCTTGTTGCTCGATAGCTTCTTTATGTAATTCCGTATAGTAACCTTTATGAATACCAAAGCCATAACCAGGGAACTCAACATCAAGGCTCTTCATATATCGATCTCGCGTAACCTTTGCAATGATGGATGCAGCAGCAATATTAGCGCTTTTACTATCGCCCTTAATAATGGATTCAACAGGAATCGTTAAATCAGGCAATTTCATAGCATCAGCCACTACTGCTTCAGCTGGTACGCTGAGCGTACGAATAGCCTCATACATCGCTTGTCGCGTTGCTTCATAAATATTGAGTTCATCAATCTTTTCTGGGCCGTAGGAAATACAGCTAACAGCAACAGCTTCGTCCATGATGATATCATAGAGCGCTTCACGCTTTTCTTCCGTTAGCTTTTTAGAGTCATTAAGGCCTGGAATTAATGTCATAGGTGGCAAGATAACAGCAGCTACCGTAACAGGCCCCGCAATAGGACCACGCCCCACTTCATCGACGCCAGCCACATGGTAGATACCTTGATCATAGAACATTCCTTCATAGTCATACATACCCATGAGGCGTTGCTGTTCTTTTAACTCTTTTTCTTGACGCTTAATATAAGAAGCAGCCAATTTCTGTACAGAACTACGAGTATCCTCTTGAGCAAAAGACAAAATCTCTAAGGCTTGTTCAGTTTCAAAGAGAGCTTTAATATCTGCTACTTTTAACTTAGAAAATACATCTTTATCCATTATGACTCTCCTCACCATCTGTAGAATAGTACGGTTCTTCATCAACTTGATCGAGAGTAATTGTACCTAACTTAGTATTGCGGTAGTCTTGCAAGATAATACGGCGAGCCTTGTCAAAATCTACAATGCCACCGCTTACAAGACAACCTCGACGACGTCCGATGCTTTCAAGAATCGTATCAACATCGGTCATCTCTTCTTCTTTTAATTTATAACGCTCTACCAAAATATTTGACGTGTTCGTCAATAAGTAATTTAATAGCTGTTTTATAACATGCTCTAAATCATAAACATCATCGGAAATGGCACCTGTCATAGCGAGGCGAGCCGCTGCACGTTGGTCCTCTAATTTTGGCCATAATACACCTGGTGTATCAAGCAATTCAAGATTTTTACCGATTTTAACCCACTGTTGACCACGTGTATGACCTGCCTTATTAGCTGTACGCGTTGCAGCAGAACCAGCTAAAGAGTTAATCAATGTAGATTTACCAACATTAGGAATGCCTAAGATGATAGTCCTAACAGAACGACTGCGAATACCTTTCGCTACCCAACGATCAATGATAGGTTTACTTAGACGTTCTACGGTAGATAGTAATTTTTTATTGCCTTTGCCAGATTTAGAATCGATAGCCAATACTGTAATGCCTTGTTTAGTAAAGAATTCAGTCCATTCCTTTGTGGCTTTAGGATCTGCTAAGTCAACTTTATTTAACAGTACAATATGTGGTTTTTGACCAACGAGTTCAAGGATTACAGGATTCGCACTAGAGCGAGGAATACGCGCATCTAATAACTCGATAACAACATCTACCTTCTTGATGTACTCTGTAATCATACGAGTAGCTTTCGCCATATGCCCAGGGAACCAATGTACGATAGGTGAATCTGCCATTTTATATCCTTTCTACATACTTTATATACATCTCATAGAGATACTTAGTATATTTTATATTTATCTTTTTACAGCTCTATATTCCTCTATTATAACTCTTTAATTCATAGAATAATAAAATAGAACTATTCATATCCAATTTTAGCAAAAATAAAAGGCTGCCAACGGCAGCCTTTTATGAACATTAGCGTTTTTCGCGAATACGAGCAGCTTTACCAGTAAGGTTACGTAAGTAGTACAATTTAGCACGACGAACAACACCACGGCGCATAACTTCGATTTTAGCTAAACGTGGGCTGTGAAGTGGGAATGTACGTTCTACACCTACACCGGATGCAATACGACGAACTGTAAAAGTTTCACGTACGCCACCGTTTTGACGTTTGATTACCAAACCTTCGAACACTTGGATACGTTCACGAGTACCTTCCACTACTTTTACGTGTACGCGAACTGTGTCACCAGCGCGGAAAGTAGGGATGTCTGTACGAAGTTGTTCTTGTTCAAGTACGTTAATAATGTTCATTGTTTCCTCCTGTTTGCAGACATTCAATACCTACACCTTATAGGCAGCGGACTGTCTCAAATTAACAGCAATATAGTATCATAAATCACGTACTGTTAGCAAGTATTTTCTATATTATTTTAATAATCCAAATATTTACGTATTATTTACGTATAATTGGTCGTTTTAACTTACCTAATAAGCGGTATAAATTCTCCTGTTCTTCATCCGATAAATCAGAGAACATTACATTAAGAAATTCGTTATATGTATGTAAAAGAGTTTTGCCTAACCGTTTCCCCTCATCTGTTAAAGTAACTACAGATATACGTTTATCCATATAATCAATATGTTTTGTAACATATCCCAATTCAATGAGAATATCTGTCTGCTCCGACACAGTAGCAGGACGCATATTTAGAGCATCTACTAACTGCTTCTGTGATGCTCCTTGGGAACGCATATATAATTTAATAATAATTCTATCACGAGACTTTTCTTTGCCGCTTGGCACCTTACATAAGGCTTTATATAATTCATCATGATTCATAATCATCTATCTCCTCATACAACTTTGTATATTATAAAGTATTCGCCATAGTCTCTAAAAATCCTGCATAAAATTTGCATATTCTTCGTAAAAGCAAAAAAGAGGTACACACGGTACCTCTTCTCTTGTATATCATTGTAAAATTTTTAAGTTTTACTGAAATATGTTATTTTAATGCGCTAATATCGCCAATAATAGCCATTACACTGTATGCTAAACGAACGAGTTGTAAACGGTTAGCTTTAATAGCTTCATCTTTATCCATAACCATTACATCTTCAAAGAATTTGTTGATGGCTGGAACTAAAGTAGCTGGAACTGCCACGACTGCATCATAATCGCCAGCTTCCCAAGCAGCACTACTTGCTTCAGATGCTTTAGAAGCAGCTTCGAACAATTCTTTTTCAGCATCTTCTTTCAATAAATCGCTATTAACACCAGTATATTCCACATCTTTTACAAGATTGTACATACGAGTATAAGCTTGAACAAGTTCAACGTCTTCATCGATGCGGTTAGCTAACAATGCATTTACAAGACCTTCTACATCAGCAACGGACAATTCGTTGTTGGACAACAACAAGTCGATTACATGATGAGGAACCTCGCGATCAAGGAAAATATTTTTCAAACGAAGTGTGAAGAACTCTTCTACTTGGTCAAGCAATTCGTCTTGTTTTTCAGCTGGTACATTAAGCAATTCCATAGATGCTTTGAAGATTGGACGTAAGCTGATATTCCATTCGCTACCAAGCAAGATGTTCAAAATACCAATTGTTTGACGGCGCAATGCATATGGATCTTGAGAGCCTGTAGGAATTAGGCCACGGCTGAAAGTGGCAACGATGTTATCTACTTTATCGATGATGGACAATACTTTACCTGCTTCAGTTTGAGGCAATACATCGCCTGCAAAACGTGGTAAATATTGTTCGAAAATAGCTTCTGCCACTTCTTCGGACTCACCATCAAGTAAAGCGTACTCTTTACCCATTACACCTTGTAATTCAGTGAATTCTGTAACCATACCAGTTGTAAGATCAGTTTTAGCAAGCTCTGTAGCACGTTCTAACACAACAGCTGCATCTTCGTGTAAACCACATTCTTCACCAAATACACGGCCCAATTTAAGTAAACGTTCAGTTTTATCTGCTAAGTTACCAAGACCTTCTTGGAATACGATTTTAGTCAAACCATCTTGACGGTCGATAAGAGGTTTCTTGCGGTCTTCGTTGAAGAAGAATTTAGCATCATCAAGACGGGCGCGCAATACACGTTCATTACCAGCTTGAACTACTTCGATAGAATGATCAGAGCCATTACGAACTGTTAAGAACATTGGCAACAATTTACCGTCTTGACCAACCAATGGGAAGTAACGTTGATGGTCTTTCATCGGTGTGATGATCGCTGCATCTGGAAGTGCCAAGTAGGACTCTTCAAAACCACCGCACAATGCTGTAGGCCATTCAACAAGGTAATTGATTTCTTCTAACAAATCATCATCCCAAACGATGGATGCATTTTTAGAAGCTGCCATATCATGTAATTGTTTGGAAATCAATTCACGACGTGCGTCTTGATCAACCATAACAAAGTTTTCTTTTAATGTGTCTACATAGGATGATGCATTTTTGATAGTAATTTCATCAGCACCTAAGAATCGATGACCACGTGTTACATTACCAGATTTTACAGTAGCAAATTCTACAGGAATTACTTCTTCATCAAGTAATGCTACAAGCCAACGTACAGGACGTACAAATTTAGCATCTAAATTGCCCCAATGCATGGATTTAGGGAAGTTAAGACCTGTAATCAATTGTGGCAACATATCTGTGACAATATCTTTTGCAGGTACGCCTGCAGTTTTAGTTTCAGCGTAAATATAGCCGTCTTCTACAACGAGATCCGCTACATCAAGACCTTTACCACGAGCAAAACCGATAGCTGCTTTTGTTGCATTACCGTCAGCATCATATGCGATGGATGCAGAAGGACCTTTATGACGTTCACTGATTTCCGCAGATGTGTCAGCAAGACCTTTCACAATAAGAGCCAAACGACGTGGTGTACCGTATGTTGCGATGCTTTCAAAAGGAAGATGGGCATCATTTAATTTTGTTTCAGCCAATTGTTTCAATTGACCTAAGATATTGGGCATAAAGCCGGCAGGAATTTCTTCTGCACCGATTTCAAATAATAAATCCTTTGCCATCTTATTTATCTCCTTTCAAAAGTGGGAAACCTAATTCTTCGCGTTTAGCAAGGTATTGTTGTGCACAAATACGAGCTAAGGCACGTACGCGACCGATGAAAGCAGTACGTTCGCTGATAGAAATAGCGCCACGGGAATCAAGCAAGTTGAATGTGTGGGAGCATTTCAATACATAGTCATAAGCTGGTAATACATAACCAGCTGCACAAACACGTTTTGCTTCTGCTTCGTACATATCAAACAATTTGAAAAGCATATCTGTATCTGCTAATTCAAAGTTATATACGGATTGTTCAACTTCATTAGCATGCCAAACGTCACCATATGTAACATTTTCATTCCATTTAAGGTCATATACGTTTTCTACGCCTTGAATGTACATAGCCAAACGTTCTAGACCGTATGTAATTTCTACAGAAACCGGTTTACAGTCAATGGAACCAACTTGTTGGAAATATGTGAACTGAGTTACTTCCATACCATCGAGCCATACTTCCCAACCAAGGCCCCAAGCGCCCAATGTTGGAGATTCCCAGTTATCCTCTACGAAACGGATATCGTGATCTTCAGCATGAATACCAAGAGTTGCCAAGGATTGTAAGTACAATTCTTGGATATTATCTGGAGATGGTTTCACGATAACTTGGAATTGATGATGTTGGAACAAACGATTAGGGTTATCACCATAACGACCGTCTGCTGGACGACGAGAAGGCTCTACATAACATACAGCCCATGGTTCAGGACCAATAGCATGCAAGAATGTAGCAGGGTTCATTGTGCCTGCGCCCTTTTCGATGTCATATGGATTTTGAACGATACAACCTTGATCGCTCCAGAATTTTTGTAGATTTAAAATAATCTCTTGAAATGTCATTGCTGCCTCCACTTTACACAACCGACATAAAATCAACCATTTCGTTACAAACAAAAAAGTCCCTGTAACGAAAAACGTTACAGGGACGAGTATACCCGCGGTTCCACCCTATTTGGCTTGCGCCCTCTTTTTTCTATGTTGGCCTTTACTAACAGATACCTGCGTTCCTGCCAATGCTCTACAGCGCCTTCAACCAAATGTGAGCTTACACCATCCTCACTCGCTAGAGAGGTTTACTACTCTGCTTCATCGCATATATTATACACAATATTGTAGCAATACAGAGGGAAGAATGTCAATCTTTCAAAATATATAATTGTTTGACCAAAAGCTATTGAAAGCAATAAATCTAGTTCTAGATATATATCCCATAAATATACTCCATAAATATAAATATTAAAACAAATACTAATACAGCTAAGATAAATAATGATGAGAAAATACGCATCAAAAACCAGCCTCTTTTTTCATACTCATTTAGAGTTCCTGCTTTATTTTTACGCCACAAATTATAAGCACCTAAAACACATATTCCGAATATAAAAATTACATTAAAGTCCTCAATGAATTTAGGTAAACCAATATATGATTTTATAAGGATACATATAAAAAAATAGTTTCCAATTAATGCTAAAAGAGTTACTTTCCATGTACCCCAATATTTAAACATAAGATAGTTAAAACCCAAGAGAAAAAATATACTTGCTATTTGATTTTCCACACGCTTTCTCCCTAAAGAAATAGTTAAGCCATAAAAAGATTTATTTTATTAATATCATTAATTCTAATGCAATATAACCCATAAGATAAATACGATACCAATTATGTATATATAATTTTCATTACGTCCATCTTTATATGTACTAGATTCCTTATTCTGTATATTTCTAATAAAATCTTTAAAAAAATGAATTACTAGGACTGCACCTAATGGATAGAAATAAGCATATCCAGAATTAAAGAACATATAGAATATTAAAAAAACAATTCCAGCCACTATACTTAACAAATTTGTAAATTTATATAATTGTGGATATCGCATATTATTTACCCATTCTTGCTGCTTACGAGTTAAATTTTGTTGTAATACATTTTTATAATACGCACGAAGATCCCAAACCAAAATAAATAATACTATCCCAAAAGTATAATTAAACTTATTTATCATATAGCAGACTTATCTCCTAACTAGCTTAAAATAATATTTATATCAAATTTATAGTTCTAATTAATCATATTAAAATATAAAAATATCCATTCAAATAAAACCGATAGGATCCTAACTATATAAAGCCTTTAGTATTTTATAAATAGCTAGGATTATTGTAATGGACAGTATCCATATAGGAATATTATTAGAATACATCCATATAAGAGTAACAATTGAACCTATAACCCAAATACAAAAAAATAACCATCCATAGATACTCTTTTTGGCTATAGGAACACCGACTAATTTATTATGAAAACCTAAAATAAATAATATATATACAATTAATCTCGAATTATAATGATTTATCCCTCTTCTATATATACGTCTAACAATACGACGACCACGAATTAATGGTGTTAATAACACGCCCCCCATAACTAATATAGGAATAATAAATCTATAGTCTATATTTGGGGCAGTTGCTTCAATAGCATTGACTGTTATTGTAATTGATAAAAGAATTGTACCAATTATTCTAAACCTTATTAAATTTAAAAGCTTAACTATTCTAATCTTCATGTACTATTATCCAATTTATTTTTAAGATTTACGTTCCTATATATTAGTATGATCTAGTAACCCAAGTATCACGATCATATCTTGGTTTGGCGTCTTTCTTAGTTATCTCAGAAATAATCTTTCTTTCATCTTCTGAAAATTGATCAATACTCTCTAAGATTATAAGTTCATTACCATATGCTCTTTGCAAAGACTCTAAATTACCATCTTCTGGAGTTTCAAATGTTTTACTAAAGCCTTTATGATTTAGAATGATACGTACTGTACCATAGGGTAATACGTTAACAACAACTATACCGAAATCACCATTAGAATAGATATATGGAAAATCTGTAGCAAAACCAGTCATATTTTTATTAAGCCCTGTATGTTTACCATAATCTACAAGAGAAGATATAAATATTTGATATTCGTATATTCTAATTCCAACAAAGGTTAAAATAATTACTAATAAAGATATAAATACTGTGCCAGTTATATTGATAAGTTTTCTAATAGACATAAAAACACCTTAATTTCACAGATATAAATACTAAATGTACCATTTGATAGTAAAATATTTTATTATGTTTTTATTTTGATAGTCAATAGAGAGTTTAAACTGTAAAACCACCTACCAAAGATAATCAATTTATCTTCAATAGGTGGTTTATTTTATTCACCCTTAGCAATACGATCTAAGAGTTCAATATAGCTTTCTTTATTTAATGCTGGTGTAAAGTTGTCTAATACATCTTTAGCGCCCGCTGCATCATCGTATAGTAAGTCTACAATAGTCATAGCCAAGGCTTGTGCTGTTTTAATGTACGCTACATCAGGTACAGAGATTTCATATTCTGCACTGTGTAGTACACCACTGATACAACCAACCCATGGATGGATGACCGGCATCAAGTGAGATACGTCCCCCATGTCTGTACTAGCTGTTATATGTGGGCCTTGGTATACATTGGCTTCACCAAAGATAGGATTTGAATTTTCTCGTAATAGAGCATTCATACGTTCATCATTACGCATCGGTAAATAACCAGGTAGGTCATGGATAACACATGTGGCTCCTACTGCATCGCCACCGGCTTTTAAGGCCCGGTTTACACGATGATTGCCATCTACAATAGCTTCAATATTAGAGGCACGCACGTAACTTTCAACTTGAACATAATCAGGCACACAATTTACCAATGTACCACCTTGATTAATGATTGGGTGGAATCTGAAATAATCGCTTTCTTTGAAAGTTTCACGAATGGAGTTAACCCCCATAACCCCCATCAAAGCAGCATTAAGAGCATTGATGCCTTCATGAGGTGCTTGTGCTGCATGGGCTACCTTACCGTGATATTCAATCAGTTTAGATACGAAACCATTAGAGGTACTACCAAGCCCCATTTCACCAGCAGGTGTTTTGGCTGTCTCCACATGCATTTGCATAGCCATATCAATATCGTCGAAAGCTCCTTCATAGATGAGCTGTTGCTTACCACCCATATACTTAAGCTTACCTTGCTCACGCAATTTATTGCGGTAATCAATTTCAATCATTTCCTCTGCCGGAACAGCAAATAATACAACATCGCCAGCTAATTCGTCCATCACAGCTTGTAAACCCATAGCGACAGCAAACATATTCGCAATTTGTACATTATGACCACAGCAATGAGCAGCCCCTGTTAAATCATCGGCACGAGGATGGCGAGGACAGAGAATGGCATCTAATTCCCCAACCATGGCAACCGTATATTTACTATCTCGGCCTTTCATTCTACCCTTTACACCTGTCAGTGCATGACCTATAGTATAAGAAATGCCAAGTTCATCAAACATAGCCTGAACCTTTTTAGAGGTTTTTACCTCTTTAAAACCCAACTCAGGTTCATCCATAATAGATTCTGCAAATTCTCGTAAACGTGGTTGTGCATCAACAATAGCTTTACAAACACGTTGTTTTACTTCTTCCTTTGTCATACGGCTCATAATATCTCCTTTATAAAATCGACCGTATAAAAATACGGTCGATTATGTCATCATGATGTATAGATATCTTCTGAAATATAAATCTATAATTATATCTTAACATAGTTTAGACATCTATCATTATGATTTAGTATTAAATTAAACCTTCTAAATGAAGTACTAATTGTGCTAATGCTGTTGCACAGATGAAAGTACCTGCTGTTACAGCTAGTGCAACAGGAATAATGCGCCAAGATAAGCGACGGAATGCACCAAGGTCTTTACCTAAGGATAAACCTGCATAAGCAAGTACAGGAGTTGTCGTTGCAAGGAATGTAACTTGGCTAGTTTTAGCAATAATCCATTCTTGGCCAGGCGTACCTGGTAAGGATGCGATAACACCAACTAAAGATACCCAAAACACCATAGGTAATTTATTAGCATATGGCAAGTTAGAGATCAAAGCGCCAATTGTAGCAAGGGCTGCCAAGATAGCTACGCCAACTAAACTATCGCTAAATAGATGTTTCCCATCCATTACATTACCTACTGCAGTGATGATAGCAGCAATACAGATAACGATGACAAATTGTGTTAATTTTTCGCTTTTACTCATGATGTGCTACCTCCTCTGCTAAATCTTGTTCACGGGTACGACCTGTAAAGAAGTTGTATGTTTTTTCCATAACTGGTAAAGAAACAAATAGCCCAAAGTATACGCCTAGAACAGTAGTCAACAAGTTTGCAGCCCCTGCAAGAGCCATGATTTGTTGTTCGTAATCTGGATATACCGCAATGATTGGAGCTGTAGCTGCCGCCATCATACTAGCACTACCTACGCCAGCGCCCATAGCTAATGCCAAAGGATGGAACCAACCAGATTGTGCTAACATACCAGCCAAAACGGAGGACCACATAGCGCCAATAAGAACACCACAGATGTACATGCCCATAACACCACGGCCCTCAGGAGAGCTAAAGCCAAATTTGTCGATAATAATTGCTACGTTCGGCTCACGGTCTACAGAGTAACATGCACCTACTGCTTCTCGACGCATACCTACTAGCAAAGCTACCGGTAAACCAAATACAATAGTACCAAAGAAGTGGCCAAGCTCTTGTAGTAATAATGCCCAGCCTGCACTTGTAAGAATACCAAGATTTGGACCGATACCTAAACCGACTTTTACCATCAAGATCATAACGGCGATACCGATATAATCAGCAGATTTTTCCATCTGTTTAATCGTAAGAATTTTAAACTTAGGAATAGAAATTAATAAACCTAGAATCAATGTGTACAATAATGGCAACAATACAACAGGACCTAGTTTTTTTATGCCTATAAATTCAGCGACTACAGTTAGTACGAGCGCTAGAAAATGTATTTTGAGATTTCCCAAAAGCTGCATAATGACCTCCTATAAAAATATACTATAAATATTATTTCATTATATATAATCTATATTTATAGAGTCAACATTATATGTATATCTATGTATAAAACTAAACCTTTTTAATTAGAACAATTTTTAATATGCTCTAATTCTCTCATTAAGTAAATATTTAAAACTCTCTTTTAAATAAAATATATTAATTTTACTTTATATAGTTCTTAGAATTCTAATTGAATAAATCATTATAATTATATAGATAAAAATATAAACCACCTACAAAAGATAGGTGGTTTATAAATTAACCTCTAAAATACAATCTAATAATTCAATCTACTGATGTAAATCAAGATTTTACTACAACAGATACACCATCAGGAATGACTGTAATGCTTGCATCTTTACCTTTTAATGTCAAAGCTTTATTCAATGCTTCATCGAATGTATCAGCATGTTGCAAATGCATATCTGTAAGCATCTTAGGATCACATTGGTCTGTTACAACAATAACTGTAAATTGATCTAAAATACGAGCCAAGATTTGCATTTCCCATTGGTCTGGAATTGTTTCATTACGAGGAACCTTAGTAATGCGATCTAGTAATTCACGAGGTGTTTTCGCATTTTTAAGATTTTCGTATAGAGATTCCCCACCATGTCCATCATTACATGCGGCAATCATGATAATAATACCATCTTTTTTACAAGATGCTTCTGCGGCGGTCATACCTTTTACAGCTTGATATACATTTTGATCTAATGGGTAACCACCATTTGTAGTGATGACGATATCTGCTGGTACAGCTTTTACACTTGCTAATTCAGACACAAAAGCACAACCAGTTTCATGAGCGTCTTCCATATCCCCAGCAAAGGCATTGATAATATGTTTTTCTGCATCAATAACTACATTTAAAATAAATGCTAATTTCGCAGTACGACCAGCATATACCATATCCTTATGAATTGGATTATTTTCGATAATACCTGTACGAGCATAAGGACTGTTAATAAATTCAGCACAGTGATTTGCCATTACAGTCACTTCGGAAGCAATTCCTGGTAATACGCTTTTTCTACCACCAGAGAAACCAGCAAAGAAATGTGGCTCAATAAAACCTTCAGAAATTAATAGCTCAGTTTCTACAGCTAGTTTATTGATAATACACTCCCCACCGGATGGCAATACACCAATTTTTGCCATTTGACTAGCATCGCCAGAAATATGATTTACAATCTTTTCATTTGCTACGATTTCAGGGCCAAATTTATCTACCATTTCTTCATGAGTAGTAGGACGATGGAAACCAGTTGCCAATAAAATGGTAATATCGATAGATGGATTGGCTTCACGAATACGACGAAGTAGAATTGGCATCGTAATTTTACTAGGTACTGGACGCGTATGGTCACTTGTAATAATGACCATATTGGATTTCCCCTTAACCAACTCCTCTAAGCGTTGGCTACCAATAGGATTATCTAGCGCATGTTCTACTAATGCTTCTTGCGATAGCTCAGCCTTATAAGAATGTGCTTTAGATTCTAATATACCTGCTATATTTTGATCAGGAATATTGATATCTACAAAACCTTTTGAATAGGGTACTTTAAATGTTTTCATGAAAATCACTCCTTAACTAAAAACTACCAAACTATAAATAGATCGCTACGACAAATCAATCCTCCTTCTTACCCAATTGTCGTTTAAGGTCTAATAAACTCATATCATTACGCTTAGCAATAGCAGCTAATGAATCATATTCATATTTATTTCTTATTACACCAAAGCCACTGCTTTTTTTGAAAGCAATCGTACTACCTTCCCAGTCTATTTCTCCTATAGACCTATTCAAAATATATCGTTCACATCGATAGTATCGAATACCAAGGCTAGTAGTATGCTTAAAAATTAAATTTCGTATAATCTCAATATCTTCAACCTTACATAAAACAGTTAGCATTGTGCCTGGACGTTGTTTTTTCATCATAATCGGTGTTGTAAACACTTCTAGTGCTGGTGAAAGTAGTAACTGTTCTATACAAAAACCAATTTCTTCTGGTGTCATATCGTCGAGATTACAAGACAGCTCAATGATTGAATCTTCTGAATCATTTATCATTTCTACAAAAGCGCGAATACAATTAGGTCTTTCAAATTGTTTAGTCCCAAATCCATAAGAAACTATCGTTGGTGTCATAACAGGCATTTCACTAAATGATGTACCAAAATACTTTGCTAATGCAGCGCCTGTAGGCGTGCATAACTCATCCTTAATCTGATAATTTGCGTATATTGGAATGCCAGCTAATAACTCCATCGTTGCTGGTGCAGGTACAGGTAGTTCTCCATGAGCACTCTGAACAGTTCCAGTACCTACATGTATAGGCGATATAATAATCTCATCAAACTTCAATTTCTCTAAAAGAACACAAACGGCCACAACATCTGCAATAGCATCGAGCATGCCTAACTCATGGAAATGAATTTGTGTCACTGTCGATTTATGAACCTTGGCCTCGGCTTGAGCTACTAAATGATATACATTTATAGCATTTTGTTTACAAGCATCAGAAATAGATAAACTATTAATTATACTTGTTACCTCCTGTAGACCTCTACCATGAATATGCTCTTCACTATGAGCATGCTCTCCATACGTATGTATCTCATTATATTTGTCGTATTTATGATGAGTACCATGATGGTGATGATCATTATGATGATTACTATTATGATGATCACCATAATACTGATCATTAGGGCTACCTTTATGGTTTTCAGATTCTTCTATACCATTAATGGTAACCACGACGCGATAGCCTTCTACTCCCTTATCTTCTTTAGATATTAGTGAGTAAGTAACATCAGGTATTCCCATTTGATTGAGTTGATTTATCCATGTTTGAGGATTATCTACTAAACCTAGTAATGTAGCGGTCAACATATCTCCTGCAATACCCATTTGGCAATCTAAAAATAATCGTTTCATTTATTTTCACCTATATGATTAATCATGTTTGCCGTATAAGCAGCACCAAATCCATTGTCTATATTGACAACTGTTACGCCACTCGCACAGGAATTTAGCATTGATAGTAGCGCAGTAACACCACCGAAGGCTGTTCCATACCCAACACTAGTAGGCACCGCGATGACAGGCACATCCACAAGTCCCCCAACTACACTAGCTAAGGCCCCCTCCATGCCTGCAATGACAACAATAACTTTTGCAGACATAATAGTATTTAGATGTTGTAATAATCGATGAATACCCGCAACGCCTACGTCATAAATTCGATGAACGGTATTACCGTAAAACTCTGCTGTAATAGCACATTCTTCGGCAACCTTATAGTCACTTGTACCACCAGTAATAACTGCTATAGCGGATTCAGTTTTTTGACTTGGAAGATCTCCAATATAACCAATATGAGCAGCATTTATATAGGTCAATTGATACTTTTCTTGAACCTCTGCAGCCACATTCGGTGCTAATCTTGTAATTAATATTTGACGTTGCCCATTAGATATCATAGATGAGATAATACCAATTATTTGTTCTGTAGTTTTTCCGGCACCATATATAACCTCTGGCACACCTTGTCGTATTTGACGATGAAGATCAACATGTGCAAATCCTAAGTCTTCTATAGGTTTCATCTTTAGCTTTAATAAGACTGTATCCACATCCAGCTGTCCATTTTTTACTTTCTCTAAAAGAGTTCTAATATTGTCACTCATGAACGCACCTCTAAATCTAATACAACATCATCAAACATAGATTTAAAATATGTGAGGATCTCATTCCTATTTTTAATAACTATAACTATTTGATTTTCTGGAACTTGGATTTTGGCATTATTTCCCATCAAACGAACCCGAAAATCAGATAATCCAAGCGAGAAAAGATAGCCCTCAGCTCGTTCTAAATGAATCAAGTCATTAGCAGTAATTTGTTGTCCTGGTTGAAATCTTGTAGCCAAACAAGCATAAGATGGTTTATCCCAAGTAAACAAATCAGCTTTATAAGCTAATTTTCGGATCATAGTCTTGGTTAGATTACATTCTCGCAGAGGTGATTTAACAGATAGCTCTGCAATAGCTTTCATTCCTGGTCGATCATCTACATCATCACTAGCATTAGTGCCATCACATAAAATAGTAAAACCATCACGTCTAGCATGTTCACTTATAGTTGAAAACACATGATATTTACAGTAATAGCATCGATTACTTGGATTACTCGTTATATCGTCATATTCAAGTACATCAATATCTATTATTTTTAAGGAAATATCTATTAATTCTGCGACTTTCTTAGCATCTTCTAGTTCAAATTGTGGCACAAATTGAGATTTTACAGTATATGCTTTGCATAAAACTCCAGATTGTTTGGCTGCATATGCTAAATAAGTTGAATCTACACCGCCTGATAGGGCGATTGCGATCTTATCAAAACTCCTTAAATACTCTATCAAATTCATAACTTATATAACCTTTATCGATTTTCTATACTCTATAGTATTATATATAAAAATAAAAATAGAGTCTCAAACAAAGACTCTATCAACACACTTCCTTTTAAATTCAATTAAACAACTTACTTCTGTATGTAGTATAAGCTTTTTGATTTAATATTTCTAACGCATAAATAAGATAAATATGTATGCATCAAATTGTTTTTTTTCTATATAAGAAAACCACCTACCCCAAAAAGGTTTCTAAGACTTTTTTAGGGTAGGTGGTTATTTATTAAGAAAAAAATATTATAAGTTAACTATATTTTCATATTTTCAAAATATAGTTGCATTTTATATACTCATTAGAAATTTAACGCTTTGTAATGGTTTACCTATTTCTTGCTCACAGTAAGCAAATAATAGCCTTTCAAGTTCCTTCCAAATTGTTTTGGGAAATTCTAAAGGCGTATCTTCACCCCACTGGTAAGCTAGAATCTGAGGTAATGTGGCTTTCACAGAACGAGAAATGCTAAGATTTGTAGTTTCCCGCACCTGCATCCAGAATGGCTCAATTCCGTCTTGATGGGTAAAAGCATTAGCACTAGGGACAACCCCTGCGAGAGATAATAGTTGCCATCCAAGCATTATCGTTCCCAATTGTACATTGCGACGTCGAATTTGCTTGGAATAGTTTACAACGGTATCAAAGACCTTGCGATCTACGTCATACATGGCAAATAACTCTTGAATGAGCTCACTCGCTACCGCTGCATAAGCAATATTATCGAGGTTTACATCTAAGGATTCCACCACATAGGAGCCATCAATTTGCGTAACATTTACATATTCCCCATCGGGTACAACTGTAATATACATGGCACTAAATGGACGTAAATAGGAGCTGTTGCGCATCGTCATCATTCGCTTATGTGGAATCGATGCTTTAATAAGTCCCAAGCTAGGCGTAATAAATGTAAATACGGAATACAACTTATACTTTTTTCGACTTATGACGATGGCTGGCGTATTAAAACCACCATTAAGCTTCTTCATTTTCTTCTTCCGTTGGTTCCTCTACTGGTATAGGTGTTACTTTAATGCGAGAGATACGATATCCTTGCATTTGCGTAACTTCAAAGGTGTAACCATGAGCATCCACCGTATCACCTACGATTGGGGTACGTTCTAATAAACCAAAGACATAGCCACCAATTGTATCAGAATCAGAATTATCAATTTCAATATTCATAATTTCTTCTACTTCGTCTACGAGGACCTTGCCATCAAACTCGAAGGAACCATCTGCATAGGACATCGTAGCTGGTAAATGCGGCTCATGCTCGTCTTGTATATCTCCAACTAGCTCTTCTATAATATCTTCTAAGCCTACGAGACCAACCATGCCACCATATTCATCTACTACTACAGCTAGATATATACGGCGCGTTCTCATATATTGCAACAAGGTAGATAATTTCATTACCTCTGGAACAGTAAGAATGTCTCGTTTAATATTGCGCAAATCCTTACGGGCTTGATTAGGGCGTTCCATTAAATCTTTAATATGAACGAGGCCAATAATGTGGTCCTTATCCTCTACACAGAGTGGATAACGTGTATGTACTTTAGAGCGAATAACCTTCATCGCTTCATCGTAACCATCTTCAACGAATACGCAGTCTACGTCTTGACGAGGCACCATAACCTCTTTCGCCATGCGATCTACGAAATTAAAGACATTATCGATTAACTCAGACTCTACTTGGTCCAGTTGCCCTTCCTCGTGGCTTCGAGAAATCATCATGCGAATTTCTTCTTCTGAGTACACAAGGTCAAGCTCTGTTAAATATTTTGTTTTGTAAAAGCCTAAAATAACATTGGAGATTTTACTAGCAATCCAAATAAATGGATACACCAATTTACCTGCAGCCACGACGATACGGCTATAGGTATTTACATATTTTGTAGGGAAGGATAAGCCCAATGCTTTAGGTACAATTTCGCCAAAAATTAGGACGATTAAGCTAATTAATAGTAATAGAATAATATCTAACACTAAATGCATCCAAGTACTATGAATATTAAGAACCGCCACTATACGATCAACTATATTATCAAATACAAAAGTACCTGTGCCTGCAAGGGCCAAAATAAAGAATAGAATCAAAAACTGTGTAGTATTTAAAAAATACTCAGGATTTTGATAAAGCTTTAATAAAAATTCTCTATCCTTCTCCAAGAGGATGTCCATATCCTCTACATGTTCTTTACGAAGGCGTGCAAAGGAGAACTTTGCAACCACAAAAAAGTTAATTAAAAAAATACATAACAGACCAAACCCTATGGGTAACAGGCCATCTACACTATCCATCTTTATTCCTTTCATATGAATATGGAAACACTTATTTCTTTTTATTATATCAAATTATTTTCTATAACCAAGTTCAGATAACATACCAGATTTATTTCGCCAATCTTTTTTTACTTTAACCCAAAGGTCCAAGTACACCTTTGTAGCTAATAGCTTTTGAATGTCTGCGCGCGCTTCAGCGCCAAGTTGTTTTAACAAAGCACCTTTTTTACCGATGATAATGCCCTTTTGAGAGTCTCTTTCACAGTAGATTGTAGCGCGGATATAGGTAGTACCATCATCACGTGTTTTCATTTCATCTACGTCTACAGCGATAGCATGAGGAATCTCATCTCGTGTAGCTAACAAGATTTTTTCACGAACGATATCGGAAATAATAAGGCGTTCCGGTTGATCCGTAATCATATCTTCTGGGAAATATTGCGGACCTTCCGGCAAGGTTTCCTCTAGAACCTTAAGAATTTCAGATAAGTTCTCTTTATCTTTTGCAGAAATAGGAATTACACCTGCAAAAAGATATGCATCTTGATAAGAAACGATTGCTTCTAAAAGCTCTTCTTTTTTGAGTGTATCAATTTTGTTGACTACCAAAAATACAGGAACCTTTACACGTTTCAATTGTTCAATAATAAAATTATCCCCAGGACCACGTTTTTCATTGCCTGCTACGACAAATAAAACAGCTTCCGTTTCTTTTAAGGACTCAATAGCAGCATCTACCATGAATTCGCCTAACTTGTGCTTAGGTTTATGCACACCAGGTGTATCCATAAATACGATTTGTTTGGATTCATCCGTATATACGCAGATGATACGGTTACGCGTTGTTTGAGCCTTATCGGATACGATAGCAATCTTATCGCCAATAAGAGCGTTGATTAAAGTAGATTTACCCACATTAGGGCGTCCTACAACGGCAACAAAGCCTGATTTAAAATGTTCGTTCTTATTCATTATATGGTGCATCCTCCCGCACATAACCCAGATTACCTAGGATAAATTCTTCCTCTATGCGCATCTCTTTTTTATCTTCGTCGTTCATATGGTCATAGCCTAAAATATGTAAGCAACTGTGAGTCGTTAAATATGCTAATTCCCGTTCAAAACTATGTCCATATTCAATAGCTTGTTCACGAGTACGCTCTAAAGAAATAATCATATCACCAAGTAAGTGATGTTCCTCTTCACTACCTTCGTAATCATCCCCTTCATTGAGGGCAAAGGACAATACATCCGTTGGTCTATCGATGCCTCGATATTCCTTATTAAGTTTGTGAATCTTAGCATTATCACAGAGTAAAATACTCATTTCATCTTCTTCAAGACCATATACGCGACTCACTTCATCACAGACCTTGCGTATAACAGCCTCAATATTCGAATCCTCTTGAATTCCTTCATCATAGCTAATGTTTATATACATGCTTATCCTTTCGCTACACTCTCTTTAGATGCTGCGTTAGTTTCCGCAGTCTCACCAGCTAATTTACGTTCATGATACTGATCGTAAGCTTTTACAATACGGCCTACTAAATCGTGACGAACAACGTCTTGATCACTAAAGTAAACCATATTAATACCAGGCACATGACGCAATACCTTTTCAGCCTCTCCAAGACCAGATACGACACGTGGAGGCAAGTCGATTTGTGTCTTATCACCATTGACTACCATTTTAGAGTTGTTACCCAAACGGGTTAAGAACATCTTCATCTGTTCTGCCGTCGTATTTTGAGCCTCATCGAGAATGACAAAGGCATTTTCTAAGGTACGACCACGCATGTACGCTAGTGGTGCTACCTCGATAGTACCGCGCTCCATAAAGCGTTGCACTTGCTCGATACCAAACATTTCGTGTAATGCATCATAAAGAGGTCTCAAATATGGGTCTACTTTGTCTTGTAATTCACCAGGTAAGAAGCCTAAACGTTCACCAGCCTCTACGGCAGGGCGTGTCAAAATAATTTTATCTACATTGCGGTTTTTTAAATAGAATGCAGCTAAAGCTACTGCTAGGAATGTTTTACCTGTACCAGCAGGACCAATACCAAAAGTAATAGTATTTTTTCGGATACTATCTACATAGTATTTTTGACCTTCCGTTTTAGGCGTAATATTTTTACCGCGCATATTAACGGATAAAGTATCCTCAAACATAGTATGTACGGCATCAGCTTTACCATTAGCCACGAGTTTGGCTGCAATACGCACTTGAGACTCAGTTATGGTACTACCTTCACGGTAAAGAAATACTAGTTCTTCTAAAGTGCGATAAAGAGCTTCTACTTGTTTTTCATCACCCTTTATAACTACCGTATCACCACGTGCCACTACATCTGCAGAGATGACTTCAAGCATCATATGCAGATATCGATTATGTTGACCTAGTATGGATTGTGCTAGGTCATATGTAGGAAATGTAAATACTTGTTCGCTCATACAACCTCCTAATCTATAAATTTACGAACTGCTTTACCATTTAGGTAATCACAGAGATCACCTTGATGAGCATCTAGTTCGTCTAGTTTATCATCAATTAAGTCTTGTACGCGCCACCAACCCATAGACCAGTTTGTAAAAAGCGTATTGTCTTCAGGTGCTCTCCCTACAAGACGCTGTAAAACAATGTCAGGATGTAAATGACGTACAAAATTAACAACCCGATCAGCATATTCTTCCGCACTAATTAGGGTAAACTGACCCTCTTGATACCACTTGGCCATCAATGTATTTTTTACAATATACAAAGCATGTAGTTTCACTTGATCAACACCGAGTGCAGATAAAATACGAGCCCCTTCGATTGTATCCTTCATTGTATCCCATGGTAAATTAACTATCATATGAGTAGTTATGTTAAATCCATATCGTTTAATCCGTAATACGGCATCAATAAACTGGGCTAAATCATGACCACGATTAATTTTCTCTAATGTATCATAGTTAACCGTTTGAAGACCTAGCTCAATATAGATATCCTTATGAAAGCGATCCCTAATATCAGCTAATATTTCAAGATATTCATCGGCAATACAATCGGGTCTAGTTGCAATAGCAATGCCCACGGCTTCATCGATACAACCTTGTTCAATATAGCTTTTAAAATCATCAAGATTCAAGTAGGTATTACTAAAGTTTTGGTAATAAGGGATGAACTTCTTTGCTTTATATTTAGGGCCTATGTGAGCAATATTTTCCTCTAATTGCATGCGTACAGTCATCCAGGCAGGACGATTTTCGTATCCCGCACCAATTTCACCACAAAAGGTACAGCCTCCAACACCAGCCGAACCATCTCTGTTAGGACAGGTCAAGGGTAGTGCTACAGGTAATTTATAAACCTTTTCCCCATATGTTTCTTTATAATATTTAGATACCATGCGGTATCGTTTTGGTCTCGTTGTATCGGTCATAACACTCCTATTAAACTAACCAATCATCGCTTATTATGTAATATTTCAACTATCATAAATTCTCTAATCTTTTGATTATAAAAAATTAGATAAACTATTTTTATATTACTAACAAGCCTCTATTTCAGGACGTATAAAAGGTTTGACCTCTTTATTTACGTCGATTACAACTGTAAAAGGTACATTTGGTACATTCTCTATACCTAATACTTTAGCCGTGTCCTTAGACATAGGCATTTCTACATATTGTTGACGAATTTTGCGCCACTCTTTAAATGTATAATTAGGAATATACTGAGATGCAATTTTTTCATTGCGCCAGAATGCTTCCCCTTCTTGTAAAAGTTCTTTTGTCTGCTTCGGTAAACCAACAGCTTCACTGCGAACCTTACCGCGATAGCTAACGAGTGTATCATATTGTAATAATTCGGCAGCCACTGTATCGCCTTTAGCTAAGAAGAAATTGTACAAAAACTCAATTTGATCAATATCTTTTAAATTAATCTTATGATTACCCGCATCGAGCCAAGCCTGTGTCATGTCACAAAAATAGGAAAAGGCATCTTTTTTTGTCGCCACTTTAGAAGGATCATACTTTTTCATAGGTGGTACATGATTAGTTTCTGTATCTTCCCCAGTTATAGATGTATCAGTATGTTCTTTTATAAGCTTACTACCAATATAGCCAAACACAGTTCTAAATCGTTCACTATTATAAAAGCGTTCAAAGACATCTTCAAAGTGTTTTAAGAAACGTATATCTCTATAAGGGAGCACGTGAGTACTTAATACCTCATATGGCGCTAAGGGATCACTAATGTATTGATACTCCTCCATACGGCGCACACCAGAACCTTTTAACAGTTTTAAAAATCCAATTTGTAACGCATGTGGCTGTAAACTAAAAAGATCATTAAAGGATAATCCAAACCGCTGTTTATTCTCGTAAGGCAGGCCTACAATTAAATCCATGTGCACATGAGTTCGGCCTGCTTCAATAATAGGGCGAATAGCCTTTTGAATATACGGCCAATCATTATATCGATTAATAGCATCCAAGGTTTTCTTATGTGTACTTTGAACCCCTACCTCAATTTGAATACGGCCTGGTGGTGTTTCACAGAGAATATTTGTTTCCCATTCCGTCATTAGCTCTGGTTCCATTTCTAGATGGAAATTCGTCTCCGTATCGGCATCACGCATGAATTCCATCATAGGTCGATGATGATGTGGCGCACAGTTAAAAGTTCTATCAACAAATTTAACTTGTTTTACCTTATGATCGATAAACCACTGTAGTTCTTTAAAAGTTCTTTCCTGCGGGAAAAAGCGAACTGTATTTTTATTGCCAGATAAACAGTACTGACAAGAGAATGGGCACCCTCGAGAGGATTCATAGTAGATGATTTTATGTTCTAAATCTATCATATCCTCTTCTACATATGGGAATGGTATAGTACTCAGATCTTTTACCTCTACCGTATCAGTAGAGCCCAGGAGTCGGCCAGAAATGTGGCGACCACGTACGCCAGGAATCTGCTCTTCTAAGCCATCCTTGCCAGCGATTAGTGCACTAATAAGTTGATAAAAAGCTTCTTCCCCCTCACCTTGTACGACATAGTCCACAGCAGCACAACGATTTAAGATTTCATCAGCTGTGAAAGACACCTCCGGCCCACCTAAAATAATTTTAATATCTGGTCGCACAGCTTTCACCATGTCTACTACATGTAAAGTCATCTCAATATTCCAGATATAGCAAGCAAAGCCCAATACATCTATATTGCGCTCTGTAATATCGCTAAGAATATGTAAAACAGGCATATTAATAGTATATTCTACTATATCGTATGCCTGTCCGTGAGCCTGCCCATACGCTTTAAGATAACGCAAAGCCAGAGAAGAATGTATAAATTTTGAGTTTAATGTGGATAAAACTACGTTCATAGGTCCCCTTTAAATCATCGAATGGCTCAGCCACCGTCTAGTCATAATATATGTATTATACCATTAAAAGAGACTAAATATAATAGAAATAATAGCACCCACTAAAATAACAACAGATGCGACAGTGAGAATGATACTGCCAAAGAATACAACAGCAGCCAAAATAATCCCTAAAACAATGAACAATATAATTCGACTAAGCCAGCTTGTACTATTAAAGCTATACACCTTAACTTTCGGTTCATATTGATTGTTTTCATCGTAATATTGTTGCTCGTCATTGATATTAGTTGGCGTTGAATCTACATGGACGGAATCGCCTACCTCTTCAATAGTTACACCATCAAATTCTCGTCTCTCATCGTCGGATAATACGCGTGTATTAGGTTCACCAGAATAAGTACTGCGACTATAAGTATCATCTGATTGACCATTTCTATATGTATTTTGATTATTGTTTATATTGTGTTGATCATTCATATGTATTTCCTTTATATGAACAAATACTAATTGATTTTATACAATTTATTATACCATATTTTACCATCATAATGGCAAATAGAAATCCCTTCAAATATAAACTCATATATCTGAAGGGATTGTATTTTTATATATTGATTAATATTAATATATGCTTACACGTAGATTAGTCATTTAAGAATTTTTTAAGTAATTCATTTACCATACCAGGATTAGCTCGGCCTTTGGATTCCTTCATAACTTGACCAACTAAGAAGCCTATAGCCTTACCATTACCACTCTTAAAGTCTGCTACTGGTTGTGGATTATTAGCAATAACTTGCTTAACAATTTCTTCAATAGCACCAGTATCTGTGATTTGAACTAGACCTTCCTCTTTTACAATAGTATCAGCATCCTTGCCGGATTCCCACATGGATACGATAACTTTTTTCGCAATTTTACCAGAAATTGTACCTTTATCAATAAGGGCAATCATACCAGCCAAGTTTTCAGGACTTACCTTGGATTCAGCAAATGTTAAACCGCTTTCATTAATCATCTTGGACAAGTCACCAAGCATCCAGTTAGCCACAGTTTTAGGATCTGCACCTGCTTTTACAGTAGCATCTAAGAAGTCTGCAGTCTTACGAGATACTGTGAGAATTGTAGCATCCTCACGAGACAAGCCATATTCAGATACAAAACGTTCAATCTTAGCATCTTGTAATTCTGGCAATGCACGACGTACTTCTTCGATTTTTTCATCTGTAATTACGATTGGTACCAAATCTGGTTCTGGGAAGTAACGGTAATCGTTTTCTTCGTCTTTTTTACGCATTCCAAGCGTGATACCTTGTGCATCATCCCAAGTACGTGTTTCTTGATCTACTTTGCCGCCAGCTTCGATTAACTTAGCTTGACGCAACGCTTCATATTCAACAACTTTTTGAATTGCAGTTAAAGAGTTAACATTTTTAGTTTCTGTACGTGTACCAAATTCTGTAGTGCCACGTAAACGTACGGATACGTTACAGTCACCACGCAAAGAACCTTCTTCCATACGACCGTCAGATACTTCTAAATATTGTAAAATAGAACGTAATTTTTCAACGTATGCTCTCGCTTCTGCACCGGAACGAATATCTGGTTCAGATACGATTTCAAGAAGAGGTACACCCGTACGGTTGTAGTCAACATTAGAAGATTTGGAGTCGGAAATAGTGTTGCCACTATGAACGAGTTTGCCTGCATCTTCTTCCATATGAATACGGGTAATACCAATGCGTTTAGTTTCACCATTCACTTCGATGTCTAAGTGACCATTTAAACAAATTGGTAAATCATATTGAGATGTTTGATAGTTTTTAGGCAAATCAGGATAATAGTAGTTTTTGCGGTCAAACTTGTTAAAGTTAAGGATTTCACAATTCAATGCTAAGCCTACTTTAATGGCAAATTCTACTACTTGTTTATTTAACACAGGCATTGCACCAGGCAAGCCAAGGCACACTGGGCATACATGCGTATTTTGATCGCCGCCGAATTCAGTGGTACAACCACAGAAGATTTTAGACTTAGTCTTAAGCTCTGTATGAACCTCTAAACCAACGACTGTTTCGTATTTACTACTCATAGAGAAACCTCCCCAGTTGGTGCTACTAATTGACAGTCTGGACGTGCTTGTTCAAATGTGAAAGCGGCACGTAACAATGTTTCTTCACCCATAGCAGGGCCAAGCAATTGTAAGCCGATTGGCAAATTACTGCTGCTCATACCTGCTGGAATGCTAATGCCTGGAATACCTGCAAGGTTTGCTGGTACCGTACAGATATCTTCCAAATACATTGCCAATGGATCATTTGCTTTTTCACCAAATTTATAAGACGTATTAGGTGCAGTTGGTGTTAAGATCAAATCCACTTTGGAGAATGCTTCATCAAATTCATTTTTAATGAGGCGGCGAACTTTTAATGCTTTCAAATAGTAAGCATCGTAGTAACCAGCACTCAATACATATGTACCTAACAAAATACGACGTTGTACTTCTGGACCAAATCCTTCTGTACGAGTTTTAGTAGACATTTCTACTAAATTATCCGCCGGTACGCGCATACCATAGCTTACACCGTCATAACGAGCCAAGTTAGAGCTTGCCTCTGCTAATGCGATGATATAATACGCAGATAATGCATATTTAGAGTTAGGCAAGGAAACCTCAACGATTTCAGCACCTAATTTTTTATATGTTTCGATAGCCTCTTCTATAGCTTTGCGAACTTCACTATTGAGACCTTCGCCAAAGAATTCTTTTGGCACACCGATTTTAAGATTTTTTACATCATTTATAAGAGTTGTAGTGTAATCCACACGAGCACCTGGAATCGATGTAGAATCTTTTGCATCGTAACCAGAAATAGCATTCAATACCAATGCAGCATCCGTTACATCCCGTGTAACAGGTCCGATTTGATCTAAAGAAGATGCAAAAGCAATAAGGCCGTAACGGGATACATTACCATAGGTTGGTTTTAAACCTACTACGCCACAGAAAGAGGCTGGTTGACGAATGGAGCCACCTGTATCAGAACCGAGAGCCCAAATTGCAGAACCACTAGAAACAGCAGCTGCACTACCACCAGAAGAACCACCCGGTACACAGTCAATATTCCATGGATTAGTCGTTTTTGCTAATGCAGAATTCTCTGTAGAACCGCCCATAGCAAATTCATCCATATTAAGTTTACCAAGGCTAATATAATGATTGTCTTGTAAGCGTTCGATAACAGACGCATTATATGGAGGCACAAAGTTTTCTAACATTTTAGACGCACAAGTTGCAGGTTCGTCTTTGATACAAATATTATCTTTAATCGCACCAGGAATACCAGCTAATGGAGAAATCGCTTCACCTTTAGCAATTGCTTCGTCTACAACCTTAGCTATGGTTAAAGCACGGTCATGAGAATCGGACAAGTACGCATGCACAGTCGGTTCCACTTTAGCTTTATGAGCAATAACAGCATTCGTCAATTCAACGGCACTGATTTCTTTATTCACAAGTTTTTTATGTAATTCATGAATTGTCGGCACAGCAAAATCTCCTATTCTTGTACAACACGAGGCACTTTAAAGTACCCATCTTCTGCTTCTGGAGCATTGGATAAAGCTAACTCATGATCAAGGGATGGTTTCTTTTCATCCTCTCTAAATACATTGTGTAAAGGTACAGCATGAGCCATTGGTTCAACACCATCTAGTTCTAATGCATCTAGTTCAGCAACATAGGTCAAGATGTCGGACAACTCTTTTTCTACATGTGCCATATGTTCTTCTTTAACTTCCAAACGTGAAAGCAAGGCGATTTTTTTTATTTCCTCTTGGCTGATTTTCATCGGAACACATCCTTTCATAATTACTTATTATAAAGCA
>OBJZ01000195.1_pt1 | contig 26984 bp, 15 predicted proteins | sample 1481641 | NCBI WGS metagenome assembly OBJZ01 (sample SAMN02364493, study PRJEB22542) | human gut metagenome | isolation source: fecal sample | host: premature infant | place: USA: Chicago, IL | collected 2012-01
GAGGAGACTAAGATTGCCGAGCATAAGGATCTCAATGATGCTGATCAGACCGTAACTTCTAAGAAGCCCGGCAAACCTGGTAAGCCCGGCAAACCCGGCAAACCAGGTAAGCCCCACGAGGACCAGACATGCCCGCCCGAAACCCACAAGAAAGTCGAAAAGAAGACAATCGTGGGCAAGGACGGCAAGAAGAAGAATGTCACCGTCATCAAATGCATCAAGTCTTCCAAGACCCTAGCCAAGACAGGCTCCAACGCAGGCGTACTAGGCGGCATAGCTGCCCTAACACTCGCCGGTGGTGCAGCCCTCGTCCTCGGCCAGCGTCGCAAGAAGAACTAAGTCCTGGAACAGTAAGCCACAAACTTACTGAACCTTAAACAGAAACTGGGATGCCGCAAAAGCGGCATCCCAGTTCCGCATTAACCCCCAAACAACCAACCCAACAACACAAAACGCACCACCCACAAACAGCCCAAACCAAAACAAAGCCCCACACGCAGCCCAACCACCCATGCGCCGAAACGCGGCACCACCACACGCAACCGGCAGAATCCGCACACCCAACCAGACGCCCTCAACGCCGGTAGTAAAACAGATAAGGCCAAGGGCACACAGAAACCCATCTGAACAGCGAAATGCAGTACGCCCCAAGCTTGAGCCAACTAGAAAGACGATCCCCCGCCAAAATAGCCGCCAACAACAGGCGCAGCGGCACTCCAACGCATCAAACTAGAGCGAAATCCATACCAGCCAAAGCCAGTCGCGTCAACTCCGCGGGACGAACCGCTCATGCAAGTTAGCTAACGGCCTGGGAGCCCACCAATTCCACTTACCCAAAAGCGTCATAGTAGCCGGAACCAACAACATACGAACCAACGTGGCATCCACCAACACAGCCACAGCCAGCGTAAAACCAACCTGCTTGATGACCATCATCCTGCCCATCAAGAACCCCACGAAAACCAACACCAAAATCAAAGCTGCAGACGTGATAATACGCCCAGACTGCTGCATACCAATTTCAACGGCCCGATCATTATCGCCCGTACGGTCCCAAACCTCCTTGATGCGCGAAATCAAAAACACCTCATAATCCATAGCCAAACCAAAGCCAAAACAGAAAATAACGGCTACAACGTAGGATTCAAGGCCACCCAAGGAGGTAAATTGCAACACCGACTCCAAATGCCCCTTTTGAAACACGAACACGCCCACCCCAAGCGCCGACGCCAAAGACAACGTATTAATCAACAACGCCTTCAACGGAACCAAAATTGACCCAGTCATCAAAAACAGCAAAACAAACGTTGCACCAATAATCACCAAAGCCACCCAGGGAGAATCATGGACCAGCGCATCCACAAAATCCACCTGGTTAGCGGCCTGGCCAGTAACCAGCACAGAAAACGGGGCCGCGGAAGCATTCGCCCTAATGTCCTTAGTCACCTGCTCGGCAAGACGAGACGAACCATCCCCGCCCTCGACAGAAACCTGAGCCTGCACCCAACCATCCTGAAGCACACTCGCGTCGCGCACATCGCTAACCCCCCGCACAGACTGCACATTGGAACGGACCCACTTATCCAAATTGCTCTTCGAAGTCTTAGCTAAAACATGCACATCAGCAGCCCCCAGTTGAGGATACTGGGCATCTATAAGATCCAAAGTCTGAATTTGCTGCAGAGAAGAAGGCATCATCTCGGTTCCCGAATTCCTCATGTGCATGTCGGCAATCGGGGAAGACATCAAAAACAGCACAGCCAAACAGCCAACCAAAAATACCCACGGGCGAGCATGAACCGTGCGAGCCAACGTAGCGAACACGCCATGATCTTGCAGGTGCCCAGTTTCGCGACGGACAAAACGGCCCACAAACGGAATGCGCGTAAGCGGAGACGGGCGAGCCATCTGCCGTCTAGCCAATATCAACACGGAAGGCGTAAGCGTTAGAGCACTGGCCATAGCTGAAAGCACAACCGCAACGCCGCCCGCGCCCAAAGACTTCAACAACTCGGGATCAAATACAGCCAGGCCGCAAATCGAAATTGCGACAGTAAGAGCACTAAAGAACACCGTCCGCCCAGCCGTCTGCAAGGTGGCCTCGAGCGAATGCAAATACTTGTTAGGTTCGCTGGTGCGACGAGCCAATTCTTCGCGAAATCTAGAAACTATCAGCAACGAATAGTCGATAGAAAGGCCGAGCGATAACACCGAGATAATATTCAATACAAAAGACTGCTGCGGCGCTAAATAGGTGAGTCCCAGCAGGGCTCCCAAAGACACTGCCATGGCCACCAAGGCCCCAGCCAACGGCAGCATAGCTGCGATTAAGCCACCAAATATGAACAGCATGGCAATAACCGTAAGCGGTAAAGAAACCAGCTCCCCGGTAGCCAGGTCAGAACGCACCTGACCTACGGATTCGTTCATTACAGCTTGTTGGTCAGAAACAGTCAGCTTCGCTGCCGGAGCTACCTTCCGCAGCTGCGACTGCCAATCGGAAAGTGCCGAAACGATCCTGTTGCGCGCCCTCTGAGAATCACCAACCCGCGTCTTATTCAAAGTAACCGAAACTACAAAACCGTCACCATTCGAAGCGACTAGCTTCTTAGAATCGCTATTTTGGACGCGCTCCCAAACTGACATTTCCTGTAAGCGCTGAGCTCGCTCTAACCCAGCCTCAGCCTCAGCTCGGGTGGCCTGGGCCTCATCTAAGCCAGCTTGTGCCTTATCGCGGGCCTGGCGCGCCTGCTCGCGTTGAGTTTGCATCTGCTCGGGTAACTGAGCCAAAGCTGCCTGAGCTTGTTCTAAACCCGCCCGGCTTTGCTCTATTGCAGCATTGGCCTGAGCGATACCATCTTGAGCTCGCTTTGCAGCCTCGTCGGGAGCGACGATGCTATCTTGCTCATTGGCGGGAGCAAAGTGGCGGACTGTGTCCAAATCCAGTGGCAAAAATGGTGAAGATACTGAGGTGACCCCGCGCAAAGAGCGAATCTTAGCCGCCAGGCTCGCCACAGAACGGGAAAGGGCGGGCGCATTATCCTCTACGGAAACCCCAGACACCACGGCAGTGATCGGGTACGCGCGCTGGCGCGCCTTGTCCAAGATCTGTTGGCCCCGCTCAGATTCGGATCCCTGAGCCATGGGAATGTCGGAATTGAGTCGATCCCACAAGGGCTTCCCGCCCAATCCTGTAGCAGACGCGGCAATGCAGGCTGCAATTATTAGAACCCAAGCGACGATAATCGCACGCGCGTGCCTAGCAACGACACGTGCTAAGCCGGCAAACACTTTGGGCACGCTCCCTAGCGCAGAAAACGGGGTAAGTACTCCCTCTAAGTCTATGTCTCTCGACTAGAGAGCGCCCAGAGTTTCAAAGGCAAAATATATTAAAGAGCGTGCGCCGACAACTCCGCCCGGGTGGGTAGATCCGGGAAACCCTCAACCCGGAAACGAAGCGGCCACGTAGAACTGTCGACAACAAATCCTTCCGGCCAGATCTTTCGCGCAGACTCAAAGGAGATCTTGATGGAGTCAGTGAAATCTGGATCCTCGCCAATCCTAGCCTGTGGCAAAAAAGCAATATATTCAGCAGCCGGAACTGAACTCAAAGGAGCCGGAATCAGAGCCGTAAAGGACGACGGGAGATGTGGATCTTCCGGGTCTGGGCCCACCTCAAATGGGGATACCTCGCCGTAGACTGAAGGCAGTGAAGAACAAATCTTTCCCTGCTGAGTGTAAGCATCCTCGAGCAAACCAAGCCTTATCTGGGCCCACTGACTAAAGGCAGGATGCGTGCGAGAGACAGTGTACTCGCTCAAGTCGCCGCCCTCCGAAATAGCAAAAGGAACCGGGCAGACCGTGTGTTCGTTAATCCCGCGCCCAGCAGCTGCTGTTACAGCCGCCTCCAAAGTTGAAGAATCGGCATCGAAAAACCAAATTCGCCTATCCGACAGCGGCATTACCAGAGGATTCTTCCAACCCTTGTTGCTGGCCAACCATTGCCTAGTCTTAGCTAGCGCGCCAGCGTGCAACAGCCAGGACGGCCCGATGTCAGAAGGCCCAGCGACCTGAACAGCTTCGGTGCCCGCCAAGGTAGATGCCACCAGGGGGATGGGAGCACCCAGAATGTCGGTTCGCCTCGAAAGTTCAACTTTGGCTCTAGAAACAAGATTTGCCATTGAGTGCTCAAGTAAAGTGTCGGTATCTACTCCTACCTCGTCAGCTTTGGCGCTGTCGAGCAAAATAGTTTGCTGGGGGCCTTCTGCCTCCTGTGGGCGCCACCCAAATCCAAAACTCAAAAGCGCGCTTACCGGAGCAAAAAGAACGTTAGCGCCGGCTGCCCAGTGGGTTAGGAACGTGGGGGTAGCGCGCAGCGTGGCAACTACGGTATCGAGGACGCGACCCAAGTCGCCCTCGGGAAGATTATTTGCATTCGCAAGCATGTTGTTAGTTACATCCATACCCCAATCCTTGCACGAACTAGGGACATTCTTCCTAACATGGGAACAGACACAACAAGGGAGGCCCCATGGCACACAAGATGCAATTCGGCGTATTCAGCGTCGGCGACCTAACAATAGACCCCACCAGCGGAACGGTTCCCACAGAATCTGAACGCATCAACGCAATGACAAAAATTGCTGTGCACGCCGAGGAAGCAGGTCTGGACGTATTTGCGCAAGGAGAACACCACAACCCGCCCTTTGTGCCTTCGAGCCCCACCACGATGCTCGGCTATATTGCCGCCAAAACTAAAAAAATACTACTATCAACCTCCACCACCCTGATCACCACGAACGATCCGGTAAAACTTGCCGAAGACTACGCCATGCTGCAGCACCTAGCGGGCGGCAGAGTCGATCTGATGCTCGGGCGCGGCAATACCGGGCCAGTTTACCCCTGGTTCGGCAAAGATATCCGCGACGGTATAGAACTCTCGTTTGAAAACTACGGCCTCTTGCGGAAGCTCTGGGACGAGACCGACGTGTACTGGGAAGGCAAACACCGCACCCCCCTTCGCGGCTTCACCTCAGTACCTCGCCCTCTGGACGGCGTGGCCCCCTTTGTTTGGCACGGTTCAATTCGCAGCCCCGAAATAGCCGAACAGGCCGCCTACTACGGGGATGGGTTTTTCCACAACAACATTTTCTGGCCGGCTTCCCACACGGCGAAAATGGTGCGCCTATACCGCGAACGCTTCGAACACTACGGGCACGGCCCAGCCGAAAAAGCTATCGTAGGCCTGGGCGGGCAAGTGTACATGGCGAAAAACAGCCAAGATGCTAAAGCTGCGTTCCGCCCCTACTTCGACAACGCCCCCGTCTACGGAGGCGGACCCACTCTGGAAGAATTTACTGAACAAACCCCCCTCACAGTGGGGTCTCCGCAAGAAGTAATCGACCGCACCCTTTCGTTCCGCGAAATGGTAGGGGACTACCAGCGTCAACTATTCCTAGTTGACCACGCCGGCTTGCCGCTGAGGGAAGTACTCCACCAAATTGACTTCCTAGGCGAGGTAGTCCCAACTCTGCGCAAAGAATTCGCCCTCCTCGCAAAAGAAGGCGTCCCAGATGCGCCCACCCACGAAACGTTACTGGCTGAGCGCGGCAAAAAACCCGCGCGTTCTGAAGCGAGACTGTGGCAGGACCAGCAAACCGATCCCGACCTTCAGCAGGAACGTCCACGCTGGCAACAGGCCAACATTGACCTTACTGCGGGAGCTCAAACTGACGACGGAATAGGCACCCGCGACGGGGCTGCAGCCGGAGACACCGTAACCGGCGCCTCCTTCTACCAGCAGGCACCAACCAGGCAAGCAGCCCTCGACAGGGCCGATGCGTGGCTACAAAAATCCCAGAATGCCGGAAGCGGGCGCTCCGAAGAAGAAGCCACCCAAAACGATCAGACGCCCTGGTGGACTACAGACGAACACCGCATCGTGGCAATCCACGCGGGCATGTCCGACGCCTCTTCCTCACGTAAACTCGCCATGCGCCTAGCGAAAGAAACGGCAGGAAAACTCGGCGGAGCCGGACAAGCTATACAAATTCGCGAAGTAGCCTTGCGCGCACTTGCCCGCCCGCTCGCGGACAATGTGCTAACGGGATTCGGCAACGAGGACCTAGAAGGAATCAAGGCCGCAGTATCGGGTGCAGCCGCCATAGTGGCAGTCACCCCCACCTACCAGGGCTCCTACTCAGGCCTCTTCAAACAATTCTTCGACGTTCTAGAAGACGGCGCTCTGGAAGGTAAGCCGGTACTGCTGGGAGCAACGGGCGGCACCCCGCGACACGCCCTCATTTTGGAACATCACCTGCGCCCCGTGCTTACCTACATGCACGCTGAAACTGTGCCCACTGCCGTTTACGCAGCAACTGAAGACTGGGGGGCAAAAGCTACAGACTCTGACGGAAGTGGCGGGCAAGAGCTCGACCGGCGCATAAGGCGAGCCGCTGCCCAACTGGCTGAAAAGCTCTTGTAGTCGGCACGGGCGACGTAGGGCCCCAAAACAGATCGACCGTTAAAATAAGAAAGAATAAAACACCCTCGCTTTAAGGAGACCAATGTCCACCCCACCTGTCGCATACGTAATCGCCGGTTCTGAAGCCACTGGCGGTGCCGGCTTCCAAGTCGACCTAAAAACCTACCAGCAGTTGGGCGTCTATGGGGTGGGCACGCTCTCGTGCATCGTAGCCTTCGACCCCTCCAACAACTGGGGGCACCGCTTCCATCCGATCCCGCGTGACATTATTGAAGAACAAATTGAGGTTTCGCTAGCCTGCTTTGACGCCTCGGTAATGGACACAGTCAAGATTGGCATGCTAGGAACGCCGAACACGATCGACGCAGTCGCACAGGGGCTTTCCCAACGTAAGTGGAAGAACGTCGTGGTCGATCCCGTCCTAATTTGCAAGGGGCAGGAGCCCGGAGCGGCCCTAGACACTGACAACGCGTTGCGCGAAAAAGTGTTACCCCTAGCGACCGTTGTTACTCCTAACGTGTTCGAAGCTAAAACCCTTTCAGGAATGGACACCATAGAAACCGTTGAGGACCTGGAAGAAGCCGCCAAACGCATTGGCGAATCAGTTCCATACGTGGTGGCCAAGGGCGGGGTCGAGATAGCTGGAGACGAGGCCGTCGACGTACTCTGGGACGGAAAGGAACTAACCCGGTTCACCGCACCCAAAGTAGGCCAGCAGCGTGTATCCGGTGCTGGCTGCACCATAGCGGCAGCAATTACAGCCGAGCTGGCCAAGGGCGCCGACATTGCCAAAGCAGTAGATGCCGCCAAAAAGTTTGTAACTAACGGCATAAATGCCCGCGTAAGCGCCAACACGCCCTTCGATACTGTGTGGCAGGGGGCCAACTAAACAATTCTAAACGTTCCTCCCGCCCGGGCGGCGGGTAATTCGTAGAAAAATAATCGGGGGGTTCCCACATTGTGGTGTGGGAACCCCCCGCTTTTCGGAATCTTTACTTGGCCTCTTCAGCTATATTTGTCACAGCTTCTTTGAAGGTGGCGAGTAGCTTGTCTTTCTGCTTGGCATTCGGGCTATCGATAATAATTTGTACGGGACCAGTGGCGGCACGTCCGCTCACTGATTCTTGCGTGCGAGTTCCGCCAGTGATCGTAGCCTTCTGCCAATCTGCAGCATTGGCTCCAGGTATTTTTAACTCTTCGAAATCGGTGTGAATTTTACCTTCTTTGCCGGCAAAGTTTACGGTAATGTCGCTACAGTCTTTAGCTAATTTTTCAGTCCTCTTAATAGGTTCTTCCGTATCGACATCCTTACCCTTGTACTTTATGACCTCGAGTGTGGCAGTAGGAAGGTCTTGAACCTGCACCACATAATCAAAATCAGCATTGGCGACGCTGGAGGTGAAATCTGCGCACTTTTCGGGTTTTACAGACTTAGTGGCTTGGTCCATATACTGCCGCAGCTGCTTCTTCAAGGTTTTGAGCTGCGGGTCGCCAGATTCGGCCTTAGCCAGCTTATTTAGCTTCTTGCCGTCGTACTTGGTCTTCTTGAGAGCCTTCGCTACTTGGTCGGGGGTCAGCTTCTCGAAAGATGCGGCCAAATCCTTGGGGGAGGAATCAGCAACTGATTTCGAGGAGTTTTGCCCACATGCCGACAGCGAGAACGCCAATGCGGCAGCAGTGCCAAGAGCGGTAAGAGAGCGAAGCGTACGAGATGTCATCTTTGTCCTTCATACGTAGAAAGTAGTTACTGGCAAAACATGCGTGCCTGGTTAAAGGATAAGAGATTTGCCAGATTATGCGACTCGAGACGGGTTAGTGATGTGCTTGCGAACCTTCAGGAAAAACCAAACTATGACTCCTATCAGGGCTAACACCAAGAGGAGGGCGACTATAGGCACCAAAACTGCCGAAAAAGATAGCGCCGCCGCAGTTACGTCCTCGCCGGTGGAAACGATTGGAGCTGCCACCCCCAACGTTGAGGTGTTCCAAACCGGCCTGGACGAAGACTTGAAAAAGTGAATGCCAAGCGCAACCGCAAAGCCCACCACCAAAGCGATCCAAGTCGACGGTTGCCGCAGGGTTTCGGAAGTGCTCAGCTGCTGCATCCCTGCCCCGCCGGTAGCGGAATCGATACCGGAGGCAAACATGAGCCCACCAGAGGTGGGGCGGATAACGGTCTGAATAGCATCGTTTATAGTGTCTACTGCTGGGACCTTGTCGGCTACGACCTCGATCACCAGTAAAACCCCGACTATGGCCAACAAAATCGGGTCAGACAACCACTGCCAGGCCGGGGGAAGGGAAACCAGCGACGTAAAGCGCGCTAACAGCCCAAACACCAGCATGGGGATATAAGCGTTTAAACCAGCTGCAGAAGATAGCCCGAGGGCGGTTAAAAATTCCATCAAACACGATTGTATTGCGAAAACGCGTCAAATGCGCGTCTGTAGAAATATTGACGTGGCCGGCCTAAGAGGGCGTAAATAGCGCCGCAGCGGGGCGGGGGCTCGGCGCGTAATAAACACCCGCGGCTGGGGTGGACTACTATCGAAGCCATGGAGCAGATCTGCGATATTCGTCCGAGGGTTGTACCTGTTTGTTTGTCTGATGCTTTGGCGGGCTTGGATTATGAGGGGCCTGGTGGGGTTGATCAGGTTAGGGTTTGTGGGGTTAGTGTTTCCACTCATGATATTGACAAGGGGTGGATTTTTGTTGCGGTTAAGGGGTATTCGGAGCATGGGATTGATCATGCCCGTGTTGCGGTTCGTCATGGTGCGGTAGTTGTTGTTACTGATCGTGAGGGCGCGGTGCGTGCGGGCCAGAGCTTGGGGGTGCCGGTTGTGGTGGTTGAGGATACGCGCCAGGCTGCGGCTAGGATTTCTTGTAATGTTTATTCGTATCCGGCCCGTGATCTTGTTACTGCTACGGTTACTGGTACTAACGGGAAGACTACTACTACTTATTTGCTTAGGGCTTTGCTGGGGATTGATCATCCGCGGGCGGCTTTGTGTGGTACTAACGAGATTTCGGTTGGCCGGCATAAGATTATTGCTTCGCGTACTACTGCTGAGGCGCCGGTGTTGCAGCGTATTTTAGCTTCCGCGCGTGAGCAAGATCTGGGTGGGGCGGTAGTAGAGACGTCTTCGCATGCTCTGTCTTTGCATAGGGTTGACGGGATTTGTTTTGATGTTGCCCTGTTTACTAACTTGCAGCATGATCACTTGGATTATTACGGGGACATGGAAACCTATTTTGCTGCTAAGGCGGCTCTTTTTACTCCGGCTCATTCTAAGGCGGGGGTTATTTGTGTGGACGATCAGTGGGGCAAGCGCCTTAGTGAGGTATCTAGTGTGCCCTCTGTTACGGTGGCCGCGCTTTCTGATAGTAAGGCTGATTGGTGGGTTAGTGATATTGGTGCGGATAAGGAATCTATGCGCACGGTCTTTACTTTGCATGGCCCGGCCGGGCAGATAGGGCGGGTTGCTTGCCCGGTCCTTGGCGAGGTGAACGTACAAAATTGTGCTCTTAGCGTGGTCGCGGGCGTGCAGTTAGGGTACAAGCTTGAAGATGCTATTGGCGCTATCGAGGGTGCCGGTCAGGTGCCCGGGCGGATGCAGAAGGTAAATCCCAGCCCGCATGCGGGCCAGCCGCTAGTAATTGCTGATTACGCGCACACTCCCGAAGGGTTGGACTGGACGCTAAAATCTGTGCGAGATATGACCGATGGCAAGGTCGTGATCGTTTTTGGTACTGATGGTGATAGGGATCCCTCTAAACGGGAAGATCTAGCAGAAGTAGCCGCAAGAAGAGCCGATATTTTGTGGGTTACTGACGAAAACCCGCGTACTGAAGACCCCCAAAAGATCCGTGATTATCTAATCCGCGGGATCAAACGAGTACGCCCGAACCTAGAAAACGTCACCGAGATAACTACCTGCCGGCGTGATGCTGTACGCAAAGCTATCCTCTCTGCAACCGAGGGCGACATAGTCATGCTCACCGGCAAAGGCATCGAATGGTACCAAGACATCGAGAACATCAAACACACCTATTCCGATATTGATACCGCAGCCGAAATCCTCCAACGCGACCCCCGCCGCGAAGAAAAATAGGTAAAAGGGGCACAGCCTGGCCTGGGCCGGTTGTGCCCCTTTACTGTGTCCGAATCCCACCTGCGCGAGACGGGGGGTATGGGAAGGGCGGCGTCGCCCTCGCGAAACTGTAGCCGGGTCTTGGACGGCGCTAGCGTAGGCTATGCAGTGTTGGCAGTATTCTTCGTAGTGACCCAATTTTTGAAGGAGAGGTAATGGCAATCCCTACACCGCAGGCAGGCTCGGCCGATATTGGCGTAATGGGTATGGGAGTTATGGGCTCGAATTTGGCCCGCAACCTGGCCCGCAACGGTTACAAGGTGGCAATAACCAATCGCACTTCAGCAAAAACCCAGAAGGTTGCGGCTAAGTATGCCAGTGAGGGCACGTTCATTCCTTCTGAAGACGTAGCAGACTTCATTTTGTCTTTAGAGAAGCCGCGCGTGGCGATCATTATGGTCAAGGCGGGCCCTGCCACCGACGCCTGTATTGACCAGTTCAAACAGTACATGGAAGAGGGCGACATTATCGTTGACTGCGGTAATTCGCTATTTAGCGACACTCGTCGACGTGAGGCGGAGCTGAAGGCTGCGGGGCTGCATTTTGTGGGAGCCGGGGTTTCTGGCGGCGAAGAAGGTGCTCTGCTGGGGCCCGCCATCATGCCGGGTGGCTCTAAGTGGGCTTACGACCGGTTGGGGCCAATGTTTGAAAAGATCTCGGCTCACGTCGAGGGCGAACCTTGCTGCACTCACGTTGGTGCTGACGGGGCCGGGCACTTTGTGAAGATGGTTCACAACGGCATCGAGTATGCTGACATGCAGGTAATTGGTGAGGCCTATGATTTACTGCGCCGTGCTTTGGGTTTGACTCCCGCCCAGGTTGGGGAGGTGTTCGCGCGGTGGAACGAGGGCGACTTGGATTCGTACCTTATGGAGATCACCGCCGAGGTATTGAAGCAGGTGGATGCCGAAACCGGTAAGCCGCTGGTGGATCTGATCCAGGATGCTGCGGGCCAAAAGGGCACGGGCATGTGGACGGTGCAGACCGCTCTAGATCTGGCAGTACCGGTTACGGGCATCGGGGAGGCGACGTTTGCGCGTGGCCTTTCGTCGGCTCCGGAGCAACGCCAGGCCGCCCAGAATTTTGAGGGGCAGGCCGAACCGTGGCAGGTAAAGGACAGGGAAGCTTTCATCGAGGACGTGCGCCAGGCATTGTTTGCTTCTAAAGTTGTTGCCTATTCGCAGGGTTTCAACGAGATCCAGGCGGCAGCTAAAGAGTATGGCTGGCAGATCGAAAATGGGGATATGGCCCGTATTTGGCGGGGCGGTTGCATTATTCGGGCGCGCTTTTTGAACGACATAACTAGGGCTTTTGAGAAGGATCCCGAGTTGCCCTTGCTGATCGGCGACGAGTACTTTTATGGGAAGATCCAAGAATGCCTGCCGGCGTGGCGACGCATTGTTGCGCAGGCAGCTTTGCATGGGGCGCCGGCACCCGTGTTCTCGTCCTCGCTTTCCTATTATGACGGGGTGCGGGCGAAGCGGTTGCCAGCTGCACTGATTCAGGGCCAACGCGATTTCTTTGGCTCGCATACCTATAAGCGTGTCGATAAAGAAGGCACGTTCCACACGCTGTGGGCTCAGCAGGGACGCCCCGAGGAGCAGTGGTAACAGCCAGAAAATGCCCCCACCCAGCGAACTGCTCTCCACTAGCAGACTAAGAAACCAGCTACTTGTGGGGAGCATTTCGCTGGGTGGGTATTTTATTGATTACCGAAATCGCCGAAATGTCGAATAATAAATAATTATGTCAAATACCAGACATATTAGTGAAAAGTAATACAAAAAATATATAAATCAACGGGCTAGGATAGTTGCGTAATAGTTGCGGTCTCATCCTGTGGAGGTTCCCCTTGTCTTTGACGCAACATACAGAGCGGCCAATTGCCGCCGAAATGACTGCCGAACAATTGCGGACTGCAAAACGTGCCGCATTTTCGGGATTCATGGGATCAACAATTGAATACTTTGATCTTATTGCGTTTGCCACGGCATCAGCCCTGGTTTTTTCGCACTTGTTTTTTGATTCTATGGGGCCGCGCGGAGCGGCGATGGCCTCGTTCGCTACGTTCGGGCTGGCTTACGTTGCCCGCCCGGTTGGGGCCGTTTTGTTTGGCTCGCTTGGCGATCGGCACGGCCGCGCCCATACGCTCATTTACACGCTGGCGCTTATGGGGGCAGCAACTTTCCTGATTGGTTGCCTTCCAACCCCTAAGAGCGTGGGGATCTTAGCGCCTATTCTGCTGGTTGTTTTGCGTCTGGCGCAGGGGCTTTCTGCGGGCGGCGAGCAGGCTGCGGCAATGGCGTTAGCTTCTGAACACGCTCCTCGTGACAAGCGTGCCTTGTACTCGGGCTGGATCATGCTCGGAATTGCTGCGGGCACTGCGCTCGGTTCTGCCGCCTTTGCTCCGGTCACTGCCTTCGGCCAGGAATTCCTCTTGTCGTGGGGATGGCGTATTCCCTTTTGGGTGATTGGGCCCCTGTCGCTTTTCACTCTATATATTCGCAGTACCGTTGGGGATGCTCCGGTTTATCAAAATGCCGAGGGCGAAGCGTCGAGTTATTCAATGGCCGAGCAGTTGAAAGAAATTTTCACAGAGCATTGGCGGGCTGTACTGCGGGTAATATTCTGCACTTTGATGACACTTACAGGTTCGATGTCAACTGTGTTTTCCGTGAGTTATGCAGTGGAATACGCTAATTTATCTGCCGCGAAAATGTTGGCAATTATTAGCGCTATGTCGGTTGTCGCATTAGTTTGTGGGCCTCCGGGGGCGGCGCTTTCAGATCGGATCGGACGCCGGCCCGTATTCGGTGTAGGCGTATTGATAATCGGGGCCATGTTCTTCGCTTTCTTTGCGGCTATTCAATCGCGCAGTTACCTGTACATTTCCCTTGCTTTTTTGGGGGTCATGTGCGCGGCGAATGTGTGTAATTCTGTTCAGGGCACCCTGTTCACCGAGATCTTCCCGACCAGGGTGCGCGCGACCGGATATGCGGTCGGCTTACAAATTGGCCTGCTGGTGGTGGGTTTCGCACCCACGCTAGCTGCCGCAATTGTGGGCAGTGGCCCACGCGGATGGCTTCCGGTGTGGGGCATGATCGCAATTGGCATGTGCTTGGCCTCGGCTGCCGCCTGGATGGGCCGCGAGACTAAGGGCGCGTCCTTGTCGGCTCAGGATTGAGTGTCGCTGTCGGGGGATTGTTGCAAGGTTTCGATTGTGAACACGTCCCCCGACAGGGCGAATTTGTCGCCGTCGTGGAGGGTGGCGGCATGGCCGGAGGCGAGCCGCTGCCCATTCACAAAGGTGCCATTTTTCGAATCGAGGTCGGTCAAAAGGAACGCGTCGCCCTCGACAACGATTTGAGCGTGTTTCCTAGAAACATCTGAATTTCCTCCCATGTGTATGTCGGACTTGGCGGAGCGGCCAATGGTGGCCTCGCGTTTGCGCACTATGGCCATGCGTCCGTCGCGCGCACGGGTCACAGTAAAAGCGGTCCGAGTCGGGGGGTGGGCAACTAGTGGGGCAGGGGCCGGCGGAGCTGGGCTTTTTAGGATAGTGGCGCCGTCCGCGGGCAGGATTGTGGCCTCGCCTGCAGCGGGCTCTGCCGCACTCTTGGCGGGCGGCGGAGCCGATTCCCGGGGGGCAGCTGAGATATTTGGTAGGTCTGTATCGGTGAACGCCTCCCAGATTAGCTGCCGCAATGTTTTCGGTGCTGGGCTCGGGTGGGCAAAAGCGTAGTCGCGCAGCGCGGCAAGGTCGCGAGCGTGCGACGGGACGGATTTGATTACGGCGTTCACAAGCTGTCCCAAGGAATCTTTTACGGATTTGTCAACGATCAGCGACGTTACGAGGACGAAACTGGCCAGCTTAGTTTCGGGGGAAACGTAAACGTGGCGAGGGGAAAAGAGTAGGCCAACCGGGTTTGCGTAATTGTTGTTGCACAGTTCGATAGCGTCGCAGGCGGTGAGCAACAGGTTACGGGCAAAACTTTCGGTTACTGCTCCTCGCAACACTTTGTCTAGGGGGAGCAAGTCGGTCACGTTGTAATACAGAAAAGACCCCTTTGGGGTGGTTTCGTAGCGAAAGGCAAGCATGAGGTCGGACGGGTCCCCTGCCAGCCATTGGGCTGACAGGTGGTCTATTGGATGAGTGGTATCTAGGTGCACACTTAGGGTTAGCGTGCCCGTTTTTCGGTCTGTGTTTAGTTTCGTCTTCATTTTTGTTTTGGGCTTGGATAATTATGCCTGCAGCGCCATGTTATCCGTTTCGCCGATTCTGACCAGCTATGATGATCATTTGTATGAAAAATGTGTGAACCCGCCCATAGCTTCGCCCTCGTCAATCTATTTTTCGTCTGGCGTTAACCTAAACTTCACCCTTGGACTGTATTTTGCCCCTGTATATCTGAAACATACATCTGTGGTGGCAGCCTGCGGCTGCGGTTCGGATGAGCATAGGCATATATAAGGAGCGCTGTGGTCGCACCAGACACAGTAGTGGGGCAGAGGTACAAGATCCTCACTAAGATCGGTTCGGGTGGCATGTCCGATGTCTACCTCGCAATTGACTCCTCGCTGAACAAACAGTGGGCGGTAAAGCAGATTAAAAACATGTCGGATGCTACCCGACGTGAACTAGTCATAAAGTCCCTTACTGTCGAAGCGAACATGATCAAACAGTTCGATCACCCTGCCATCCCCAGAATTGTTGACTTGATCGAGGAAGCGGGCTCCCTGTTTGTAGTAATGGATTACGTCGAGGGGCGCACCCTGGCGCAAATTCTGAAAGATGATGGCCCGCTTCCCGAAGAACGGGTAGCCGACATAGCCATTCAGCTTTGCGACGTGTTGGACTATCTGCACAGGCGCAAACCCCCGGTGGTCTACCGCGACATAAAACCGTCGAACATTATGCTCACCCCCGATGGGGCGGCAAAGCTGATTGATTTTGGCATTGCGAAAGAGGTCGGCTCCCCAGACCGCAACGAAAACCTGCTGGGAGACGCTCGCGAACTGGGCACCCCGGGTTTCGGTAGTCCCGAGCAGTTCGCAGATGCCAAATCAGTCGATACCAGGTCTGACATTTACTCGCTAGGTGCCACCATCTTCTACCTGCTCACAGGCAGACATCCGAAAAATGATGGGCTTGCCCCGCTGCGGCAGATAGAACCCGAACTGACCATAGGATTTGAGCGTATAGTCCGCAAAGCAACTCAAAAAGACCCCGAGTTGCGTTACCAAAACGGCGCCGAGATGGCCTACGCCCTCGCCCACTACAAAGAGGCCGACGACGAATATCAGAGGGGCCTTACAAGCCGGTGGTGGAAATTTTTAGGTACGGCCATTGCGGGCACGGTTTGTTTAGCACTGGCACTTATATGTTGGGGGCTGTCCTCGTGGGCTAACTCGCGTGATTTCAACTCGCTTATGCAACGCGGGGACCAAACCTCCAAGAAGTCTGAGGCAGAGGAGTACTACCTGCGCGCTGCCCAAGTAAAACCAAATGACCCTAAGCCGTACTACGCCCTCATGGACCGCTACACGGCAGACAACCGTTTTGACGGAAATGAAGAGCGCGTCTACAACGCGGCCCTGACCGAAAATGCTGACAGCTTGCGCCAAGATCAGCAAAAGTGGTCCCAGCTGGCCTTCGACACCGGCAAACTCTACTGGTACTACTATGCAGACCGCGCGCTGTTAGGCGACGAGGCCAAGCAGCTAGACATGAACTCCGATCAGCTCACGCGCTATGCCAGGGTGCGAAACGCGGCCAGGTGGATGCACTACGCCGCGGACGACAAGATGTTCAAAGACAACAGGATTGCGTCGATTTACGCCGACATTGCCGATTTCAACTCGCAAATTGTGCCACTGATCAACGAAGGCTCAGATGCGGGCCACTACAAACCCTACTTTGGCTCGCTGCAACGGCTAGTTGAAGTGGCAGATTCCGAGGATAACGCGGTAGTGAAACTGGAAGTGGCAAATTTTGTTCTTGACGCGTTGCAGGTGTATCCACGCAATTTCCGTGCCGACAAAATAGCTAAATCTGACATGCAGACCTTGACCCAAAAAGTAGAGCAGATGGCGAAGCAAGTAAAACCCACCACCAGCCATTTGGATGAGCAAAAGAATAAGGCAGTCCAGGCTGTAGGGCCAACAAAGGCCGCTATCGAAAACGCCTTTGTGGACGTTGACGGGGAGGCGAAATGAGCTCCGAACAGTGGCGAATAGTAGCGGGCATTTTCTTAGCCCTAGCGATCGTGCTAGCTCTGGTGGCGGCCTATTTGTACCGCAAATTAGACATTGCCCAGGTGCGCGATTCGCGCAACGGGCGGCGAATGGCCGAAGAGATCAGCAAGCTGCGCAAACAGAGGCGCGGTACTTGGGCTGTCGCAGCCGAAGAGGTTACTAGTCTGCGGCCAAAGACAGACGACATTCAGGTCCACTCGGTAAACGAACCACAGGTAGATCCTGACGAGGCCGCCACTTCGCTTGCCGGACAGGGGGACATTTCTCAGGTAGACGACGAGGGCGAAACCTCGCTTGCTAGTCCCGGATCGACTGCAGCTTACAGGGGGGACAAATAGTGATCCGTAAACGTGGCCTATTATTTTCGACTTTTGCGGCTCTGGTAGGAGCCCTGCTAGCCCTGGGTCTGTGCGCGGTGGCGGCTGTCGCAGCCGAAGAGCCGGCACCCGGCGAAACCTCTCAGGGCGCGGAGGCAGATTCGTCCTCGCCAAAAGACCCGGCAGGTAATGCAAAACCAGAAGCACCTCGAGAGGGCCCTGAGGAGGATTCTGGCGGGGCTGGTTCTGCCGATTCGCCTAAACGCCCAAACGTCGTTCTTACGATTTACCGCGACGAAAACGGCAAGCTAGTGCCAGTTGAGGGGGATTTAGTAGGGGGAGGCCAGAGCATTTGGGTTGGGGTGGAAGTAACCGATCCATATTTCAAAGGCCATCCGGATTTGGCTCAAGATCGTGACGTAGTCGAGATCGTCTTAAATTCAGGTGGAAAGAATAGCTACAAGGCGCTCACCTCAAAACATTTTAAGAAGGTAGGGGCGGAAGGGTCCTACACTTATCGCACGCCGGCAAGTTCTAAAACTCACTTGGCCGAATTTAGGATGCCTAAAAAAGATGGGGCGAAGGTCAGTTTTACTGCGCGGCAGGCTGAGGCAATAGTCGACCAGGATAATTTTGAATCTAATACTGTAGAGCGCCAAATTGATTTTGGGGGACCAACTTTCACCGGTATTTCCTATGTTCCTCCGAAGGGGCACGAGGACGAGTTGAGCGAAGAGGGTGGTCGCGTCGAGGCCGTGGAAGCGCGCACTATCTCTGTATCTGCCAAGGATGTGGTGCCGGAGGGGAATTCTCCGTCTGAGCTTCGGGGCGTCAGCGCCAAATACGGCACTAGGTATGTGGGACGGGACCTGCAGGTGGTCCAGGCTGGCGATCACTTCGATATCAAGCTTTCCCAGCCTAATGAATACAACATGCGGTTCTTGTTCATTACGGCAACTGATAAGTTGGGCAACGAAACGGTAATGAGTGCCCAGCAGATCCGAAAAAAGACTGACTCCGCCGGCTTCTTCCCTGGGATCGTATACATAATGTCCAAAGAAGATTCGGACGTGCAAGTTATGGTCGGCGAGAAGGTTGTTGCGGGAAAGGGGGCTGCCCAGGCGGCTAAGGCTGAATACGTTGCAGCTGATAGCTCAGTGTGGGTTCGCTCTAGAAAACCAGATTTTGTGAAGAACCTGGAAGCTGCCAAAAAGGAATCGGGCAAGCATGTGTTGCGCCCGGTGAAGCTCGTTAACGTTGAACGCCGGGCGCACAAGGAACAGGTAGGGCCGATCGCGGCCTGTGAGGTGCCGGCTAACGCAAAGATTCCTGCTCGAACTAAGGGGGGCTACTATTACTACAAGTGCCCCGACCGGATATTCGGTGTGCTGAATTCCCCTGACGTGAAGATGCGCCAGCGCAACGCCCAATACAAGTTTTCGAGCGCCCCCAATTCCTACGTTGGCTCTTTCAATTCGGGCTCGGTGGTTTTGGATGGGAAGGCTCCTCAAGCCAAATTCAAGTCGGGGCCTGCCAAAGGTGGGCACAACAAATTCATTCCCAAGATTGGCGAGTTGAACACGCGGAAGAATCCATACAAGAAGTTTTCTGCTCTGGTGGTTTCGCAAAAGGAAGGCGGTACCCAATTTGAGCTCAATTTCCGCGACATTTTGCCCGAAGGCCAGCTTTCGCTCTCCGATATTAATTCTTTAGGGTGGGGTTCGGACATGGCTGGTACGTCCGGCCTCAACAGGAAAACGCTGAAGATCACTCTGCCTGCCCCCACCGATCTTACGGGCAAACAGATTGGAAAGAAGCAGACTCTCAAACCGCAAATCAGCGACGATAATCTGGCAAAATTTGATATTCCCGCTGAAGGGCTTTATCGCATGGACAAAATTATTGTTCACGTGGCCGATAATGCGGGGCAGGTTCTTTCCACCCCGTTGTCGAAGCTAATGAGGCAGAACGGTAAATACGACGTGCTCGTGGTCGACCGCGGCGAAACCTCTGGCAAGGGGGCTCAGCTCGAGGTCAAAAAAGCTAAGAAGACGCCTGTGTCTGCGGTGCCCGAGGTGTACTATCGCGGCGAGGTGGACATCAGCTTTACTGTGCCCGACCGCTGGTTCCCGCTCTATGTCAAGCAAGAGAAACTCTCCGCAGATTTGCTGGTGGTAGAGCTGAACGAAACTCCTCTGGCTACTCCCCACGACTACAAGAAGGTTCCCGCGAGGATAGATCCAAGCAAATTCGTGCCTGCTGGCGAAAATAAGTGGCGACTTACCGGTTTCCGTCTACCCAGGGCGAAGGGTAATGCGAAACTTCCCAAAGAGGGCGCGTACAACCTGAAGTGGCATTACACGGGATTTTCGGCTAATTCGGAAAACTCTGAGGGGGCGCGCTATTTTACCGTTGATTACACGGGTCCTAAGTTTGGAGGCCTGCACTTTTCGCCAGTAGAGCCAGTGCATGCTCCATGGATTTTCTCGAGTAGTGCGTTTGAAGCCACGCTAGGCGGAATCGAAGATCCAGTTTCGGGTGTCAAATCGAATTCGGCTGGATTCAAAAAATACAAAACTAAGGGTGCTAAGTCTGCAGAATCTGCCTTGGGCTTTTCTAACGAACGGGCTGACGCAGAGCGCAATCCTAAACCGAAATTGAAGTATGAGGGCGACAAGCGGGCGGGCAAATTGTCTTTCCGCATTACGGGTGACAGCCAGAGGCTGCGCTTTGACGAGACGGCCATAGGTTTGGTTGATAATGCGGGAAACCCAGCCGACACTGGTTACCTTGGCGAGTACAACAACTCCAACTTGCCAAAGGATAAGCAGGGCAGACGCCCGGTGGGAGTTGTTATAGATACCACCGCCCCAACCGTAAACGTGCACTTTGACAACAACAGCCCCCGGAACGAAAAGTATTTCAACTCCGATCGCATAGGCACTTTTACTATCAAAGAATCTAACTTTGATCTGATGAGGCAGCTGGACAGCCAGCAAGTTGTTATCACTAATAGCCGCGACGGGAAAACTTCTACGGTGCCGGTATCTGCTTTTGAAAACCCCTCCAAGGATGGGCAAACCTGGGTGTACAGGCAAAAATATGATTCTGATGGGGATTGGAAAATCAGTGCCGAAATAACCGATTTGGCCGGGCACAAATCCGACCATTTCGAAACGGACTTCGTCCTAGACAAGACACAGCCGCAGCTGACAGTAACATTCGACAACACACACCCAACAAATGGGATGTATTACAACCACCCTCGTACTGCCACTATTACCGTAGTGGACCGGAATTTTTCCGGCGCCGATTCTCCGGTGCGGGTAGCTGCCAGAAATGATGCTGGCCAGCCTTCTCCGGCTCCGGGCGGAAACTGGGCTAAGATCGGGCCGGATACCTGGAGTATGAATATACCGTTCACAGTCGAGAACCACTACGCGCTCGCGGCTGCAGCGACGGATATGGCGGGTAATACTGCGGAAGAAATCAAAGAACCCGAGTTTGTAATTGACATGACCAAGCCCGAAGTCAAAATCGACGGGGTGGAAAATATGACGGCCTATGCGGGAACCGTGCGGCCTTCGATCGTTGCTAGCGACACCAACCTTGACCATTCTCGAGTTGAATACAGGCTGAATGGCAATTACAGGGGAGTGGTGACCGATTTGTTCACCCGCACAAAAGAATCTGACAACGACGCTACGATTACCTACGACGATTTCGAACGCGACCCCAAGGTCGACGACATCTACTCCCTGCGGACAAGAGTTACGGATATGGCCGGCAACTCTACCGAAGTAATGAAGACTTTCTCTGTGAACCGGTTTGGTTCCACTTACAAGTTTGAAGCTAAGACCGGCGATCTTCGCGGACGCTACTTGGATAAGCCTCAAAACATAGAGGTGACTGAGGTGAACGTGTCCGGCCTCGAAAATAATCTTACGGAAGTGGAGTTGGCTAAGAACGATTCTTTGCAAAAACTCGATCCCAAATCGTATTCCCGAGTTGCGGGTAGCACGAAGGCGGGGTGGAGTACCACAAAGTACACGTTGCCTGCCAAACTATTTGATTCTGCCGGATACTACCGGGTGCTTTTCTCTTCCATCGACAAGGCCGGGAACCTTTCGCAAAACAACATGGAAAAGAAGAACGAAGCCCGCAATGGGGCGGCGGAACTCAAATTTGCAATAGATAAACAAAAACCGCAGGTGCGAACCGGTTCAATCGAATCGGACGAAGTCTACTACGCCTCGGGCAAGAACATCGATGTCAACGCTAAAGACAACCTGGCGTTGGCCCAGGCGCAGCTCGAGGTCGACGGGCAGGTAGTGCGCACCTGGGACGGCGAGGAATTGGAACGTGACCTACCCACGTACAAACTAGCGGCAGACGCGCACGAGCACGACGTAACTTTGCGGGTTCAAGATAAGGCCGGAAACGAATCGGTTGCTTCTTACAACAACGTTGTGGTTGCAACTAACTTCTGGCGCTATCTGCTGGCCAACCCGCTGTTGCTCGCCGGCGTTCTGGTTGGCGGTGCTCTGATCGTTATTGCCTTGGTGGCCTTGGTAGCAGCGCTAATCAGTAGAAACAGGCGGCTTTCGTACAGGCGCAACCCATTCGGCGTCTAAGAAGGGGAAAATGAAGGGGCTAATAACTGTTCACGACGCACACGCCGATGCCCGCTACACTGTCTATTTAGACAGCGCAGACGGGACACAAATCCAACAGATTTTTCCCGCCCTCAGCAAAATTAGTGCCGAGGAACCGGCCGGCTGTCAAATAGCCGTCGATGGCAGGCAAGTTGACCCCGAGCGAACCATTGCGGAGGTGGGATTACACGAGGGGTCGTGGATTTCTTTGCTGCCTAAAGGGGAGCGGCCGCTGCTGCCCTACGCCAGTACGGGGGAAAAGGATGGGACTGTGCAACTGCGGTTTCTTTCCGGTCAACGTACGGGGGAGGTGTTCGATGTAAGTGCCGGTACCGTCTCGATTTCTTCGTTCCTAGACCCGGACGTGTCCTCGTTGGATTCGGAGTTCATGTTGAACGTTGGGGCGGACGGTAAAATCTCGGTCTTTCCCAATGTAAAAGCGAAGCGAATAAAAACCAAAAAATCGCGTTTCGGCAGGCGCAAGCGGGAAGTTGAGCTATCTTCAGGGGTTTGCGTGGATGGCAAAGAGGTGACGGAACCGACCAAGGTTCGTCCCGGGCAAGAGATATCAATTCCCGATTGTATTGTTGCCGTAACTGTGGGACGCGACGATCCGGTGCCGGTAGATTCCACTTCGAAGTCCGGCAAGTGGCTGTATTCTAGGCCCCCTAAAATCCGGCAAAAGGTAGAAGAGAAAAAGTATTCGCTTCCCAATCAACCGGTTGAACCAGAAAAATCCTCGCTGCCGTGGTTGGCCGCGTCTCTGCCGCTAATTGTGTGTGTGGGGCTGGCCTACTTCATGCACAATTACATCTTCTTAGCTTTCGGGTTGATGAGTCCCATCATGATGATTGGTTCCCACTTCACCGGAAATAATCAAAGGCGCAAATCCTATAAACGGCAGATGGCCAAGTACAAGGAATCGAAGCGCAAAACGGAAACTGAAGCTCGCGAAGCGGTAGCGCGTGAGGAAGCGCATTCTAGAGTCGAGTTTCCTGACGCTAGCCAGGTGCTGGATATTTGCACCCGCCACACTTCTCACCTTTGGAACCGCCGGCCGGCCGACGATTCCTGGCTGCGGCTGCGCGTGGGTACGGGCACAATCGAGTCGCATATAACCCTAACTGATCCGTCGAAGTTGGATTTCGAACGTGTGCAAAAGTGGCAGTTGGAACGCTTCCCCGTAACGGTGTCGCTGACAGATTCTGGGTGTGTGGGTTTTACCGGCCAAAGTTCCGTGATTTTCCCGGTGTTGAAGTGGGCGGTAGCCCAGTTGGGGGCGTTGCACTCTACTAGGGACCTGAGCCTTTATTTGCTGGCCCCTAAGGCGAGTGAAAAAGTAGAAGCCGCGGGCACTCCTTCGATAAATTGGCATTTTGCCCAGTGGATTCCGCATTTTATTCCCCAATTTGGTCAGGGGGCTGTGCGTACCGTGGGTACTAGTGCCGAACAGGTGGCGCACCGCATATCGGAACTTGTGTCCATTCTTGACGCCCGGGCTGAGGAGAAGCGGAATCGGTCTATGAAATCTTGGGCCGGTTCCCACATTGTCGTAATTATGGAGCATGCTCACCTGTTGAGGCAGATGCCGGGAACTATACGGTTGCTGAAGGAAGGCCCGGCGGTGGGCATGTTCATGCTGTGCATAGATTCTGACGAGCGTTTACTTCCCGAAGAGTGCGAGGCGGTCGTTACTGCCGAGGGCGGGTCCCTTACGGTTGCCTCTAACTTGGGTAAAGATATTGCCGACATTATGCCGGACATGGTGTCGTCGCATTGGCTTGACGCGGTTGCCTTGGCGTTGGCTCCTATCGAGGATGGCAGCCCGGATGCGGCTCAGTTAGCTATTCCGGATCAGTCTAGGTTATTGAATCTGTTGGAGCTGACTCCTACCGCGAACGAGATTGAGGGGCGTTGGGCTAGTAGTCCTCGTTCTACTGCTTGTGTGATTGGTGAGTCTGTAGACGGAGCTTTTGGGCTTGATATTTCGAAAGATGGCCCACATGGTCTGATTGCTGGTACGACTGGCTCTGGTAAGTCTGAACTTTTGCAGTCTCTGGTGGCATCCCTGGCGGTGGCAAACACCCCGAATGCGTTGAATTTCGTATTGGTGGATTACAAAGGTGGGGCAGCCTTCAAAGATTGTGTGCATCTGCCTCACACGGTGGGCATGGTCACTGACCTGGATAACCATTTGGTGGTGCGTGCGCTTACGTCGCTCAGCGCAGAGCTAACTTACCGTGAACACATGCTGGCTCAGGTTGGGGCTAAAGATTTGGAAGATTATGTGGATTTGCGGATTAGTAAACCGCAGGCGGTCGAGATTCCTAGGCTGCTCATTGTGATTGACGAGTTCGCTTCTCTTGCACGCGAGTTGCCAGATTTCGTGACGGGGCTGGTCAATATTGCCCAACGGGGGCGTTCGCTTGGCATTCACCTGTTGCTTGCGACCCAGCGGCCAGGAGGTGTGGTATCGCCAGAGATTAGGGCGAACACCAACTTGCGCATTGCTCTTCGCATGACTGATGCGGAGGAGAGCCAAGATGTTATCGATGCGAAGGATGCCGCCTTAATTTCTAAGAACACCCCGGGGCGTGCGGTGGTGCGGCTTGGTTCTTCGTCTCTTATCCCTTTCCAGTCTGCGCGCGTGGGTGGGCGTTATATTAAGGCCGAGGATTTGGTAGATAATTCGGCTAAGGAACCGTTCTTGCGTTCGGTGCCGTTCGCGAAGCTGGGGTCTGCTTCGCCGCGGCGCCCGGAGGTAAAAAAGGCTCGTGGCGACGTGGCCGTAACTGATTTGAAAATGTTGGTGGATGCCATTGGGGAAGTGGCTAAACGGCAGCATATTCCGCCCCAGAGGGAGCCGTGGCTACCGGCGTTGCAGACCCAAATTGGCTTGTCTAGTTTGCCTAGGGTGAAGCCGCAGGGGATTCGAATTCCTTTCGCGTTGGGTGATTATCCCGCGGCGCAAGCGCAGCGTGCCGTTTCGATTGAGGCGGCTTCTTTTGGCAACCTGTTCTTGGTGGGCACTTCCCGCACTGGTAAGTCGACTGCTTTGCGTACTATCGCCTATTCGGCTTGTACGCGATTTTCTCCCGCGCAGTGCCATTTTTACTGCATTGATGCTGGCAATGGGGCGCTTGGCCCTCTGAAGGCGCTGCCACATGTGGGGGCTGTGGCCAATCGTGGCGAGACGCAGAAGATTGATCGTCTGTTGCGGAAGTTGGAGGCCGGGCAGGGGGAGCGTTCTGCAATGCTGTCTAGGGACGGGTATTCGAATATCGACGAATACAATCAGAATGTGTCCGAGGGCGCTGCCAAGATTCCGCACGTGTTTGTGTTGCTCGATTCTTGGGATGGGTTTCATTCTACGTACGAAACTTATGACACGGGGACTATGCTCACCCGGATTCAGTCGCTGATGCGTGAGGCCCCTTCTGTGGGGATTCATTTTGTTGTGTCTGGTGATAGGTCGCTGCTGAGTGGACGTATGTCGACTTTGGCCGATTCGAAGATTTTGTTGAAGCTTGTTGAGCCATCCGATTTTACTTTGATTGGGATGAAGGTGCGTGAGGTTCCCGAGAATATGCCGGAAGGGCGCGGTTTTCGCTCGGAGGACTTGTGCGAGTTGCAGATTGCAACTATTGGCAAGGGCCTTTCGGGCCGTGAGGAATCCCAGCACATACGTGAAACTGGGCGGAAGCTGCGTGACCAGTATGCAAAGTTGCCAAAATCTTTGCGCCCGTTTGCTGTCGAGGAGTTGCCTGTCGATATTTCTGTTGAGCGGGTGTGGGAGCGGGAAGAGGCCGAGGGCGTTCCCGAGCCTGTTGCATTAGGGTTCCCGCGGCTGTGCTTGGGCGTCGGAGGTGACGACAATTCGCTTATTTCTTACGACCCGGTGGCCACACCTATGCTGCCAATTTACGGTTCTATCCAGTCCGGCAAAACTACCGCGTTGGCTACCGTCGTAAATTCTGCACTGAGGGCCGGGTATCGAGTGGTTATTGTTGCTCCGAAGCGGAATATGCTGCACCGCTTTGCTGGTAGGGACGGAGTGCAGAGGATCTATACTCTGCCTACGGAGTTTACCCGTGAAAACCTGGAACCGTATGTCCTTGGGGAAGGCGGGGATGGGCGCAGGACGCTGATAGTTATAGACGATGCTCAGTTATTAAAGGAAGCCCCTGCCGGCGACTGGTTGCGTGAGCTTGTGGGGAGGCTCGAGGATTCGCAGGCGAGTTTTGTGGTAGCTGGTGATACGGAGCAGTTCCCAGTTGGTTTCAACACGTGGGGTGTGCGCGTGCGCGGGCTGAAGATGGGTATCTTGTTGCGTCCTGACGATGTGCTGAATCAGGATTTGGTTGGGATCCGTTTGAAGCGAGCGCAGCTAAATAGTGAGGGTCCTGCCGGGCGCGGATACGTGCATATTGGGCGTTTGAATGTGGCGTTGCAGGTGGCCAGCAGCGGGCCAGAGAGTTCTGGCAAAGGGGGTGCCCGGTGAGGTGGTTTGGTTGGTTCCGCAAGGGTAAGTCCGAGGGAATTGTACCGGTGGCACGTCCGGCGAGGGTGTTTGCCGAGATCCCCAAGCTGCCTTTCCCGGTCGAAAACCGGGTGATGAATGCCTGGGAGGTGAAAAGTAGTAAGGCCACTTCGCCGAGCTCTGCCGCCAAAGGGCCGCTCGGCAAGTATGTTTTGGAGTTTTCCGATGGCCAGGTAGCGCCCTTTACCAAGATTGGAGCTTGCGGCAGGGGGAAGGCGAGTACTGCAGATTACGACCAGTATGTAAGGGTTACTGACAGGCAGGTTTCTAGGGTGCATTTTCGTTTTGGCTTGGATGTGGACGGCTTCCCTTGGATCGAGGACGTTCACAGTGCTAACGGTACTGCGGTCGCGTTTTCGGATGGGCGCGTGCAAGAGCGCATCACGGGTGTGGTTGGGCTAGATAGGGGCGACAAAGTTGTGTTTGGGGAAATGTCCGCGGTGGTCAATAAGGTTATTGCGACCGCCATTCGATAAATATGAATGGCAGTCGCTTTAGCTTTCTTTGTTAGTGGTTGTTATTTTTTGGGGTTGGGTGGGTGGTTTGGGTTAACGGTTGGTGAATGGGGGGTTGTTTTTGGGT
>OBJZ01000196.1_pt1 | contig 26465 bp, 40 predicted proteins | sample 1481641 | NCBI WGS metagenome assembly OBJZ01 (sample SAMN02364493, study PRJEB22542) | human gut metagenome | isolation source: fecal sample | host: premature infant | place: USA: Chicago, IL | collected 2012-01
CGATTAAATATTATTAATTGTTTGCTATTTACTTAGCAGGTACGACAGCTCCATCATACTTATCTTTAATATAATCTTGAATTTCTTTAGATTGTAGCACTTCCATTAATACTTTGATATTTTTATCATCTTTATGACCTTTTTTAACTGCAATTAAATTTGCATATGGGTTATCTTTAGGAGATTCTAAAGCAATCGAATCTTTTTTAGGACTTAATTTTTGGTCAATCGCATAGTTAGAATTAATGATTACTGCGTCAGCGTCTTGATTTTGATAGATTTTTGGTAAATATTCTGCTGATTGTTTGTTGTTAAATTTAATATCTTTTTTGTTTTCAGTTATGTCATCAAATTTAGCATTTTCAATTTTAACGCCTTTTTTAAGTTTAATAAGACCTTCATCTACAAAGAATTTTAAGAATCGTCCTTGTTCAGCTGGGTTATTTGATACATATACTGTTGCACCTTTAGGAAGATCTTTTAAGCTTTTATATTTTTTTGAGTATACAGCCATAGGTTCTAATTCAACATTCCCAGCCGATTCAATTTTATACCCTTTTTCTTTACTTTCAGTATTTAAGTATGGTGTATGTTGGAAGAAGTTCGCATCGATTTCACCTTTGTCTAATAATTTATTAGGCGTTGTGTAATCGTTAATTGGTTTGATTTTTAAATCATAACCTTTTTTCTTCAATAATGGTTTTGCTTTTTCTAAAATTTCAGCGTGTGGTGCTGGAGATGCACCTACTGTGATAGTTTTTTCCTTATCTTTACCTCCACCACATGCAGCTAAGGCAATCGTTAAAGCCAATACTAAAATAATTCCGAATAATTTTTTCATAGAATATAATCCCCTTTTCTTTAGCGTTTATCGATTTTATTTGTAAGCCAATCCCCTAGGAACTGGATTATAAATACAATAATTAAAATAAATACTGTTGAAACTAAAATGACATCATTTTGATTTCGAGTAAATCCTGTTAAATATGCTAAATTACCTAAACCGCCTGCGCCAATAACACCTGCAATAGCTGTAGAACCTACCAAAGCAATTGCAGTAACGGTAATACCTGAAACTAAAGCAGGCATTGCTTCAGGAAGTAGCACTTTTCTCACAACTATCGAAGTGTTCGCTCCCATTGACCAAGCAGCCTCTATAACACCTTTATCAATTTCTTTAAAAGCAATCTCGACCAATCTAGCGTAGAATGGTGCTGCACCAATAATAAGTGCTGGTAATGCACCAGTTGGCCCACTGATTGTTCCGAGAAGTATACTTGTAAATGGAATTAACAGTAAAATTAATATGATAAATGGAATTGCTCTAAATAAATTAACAATGAATGACACAATCGTGTAGAAAATCTTAGCAGCCAATGAGTTACTTTTCGCAGATAAAAAGAGTAATACCCCTAATATAAGTCCAAAGACAAATGCAAAAAGCGTCGAAACAACAGTCATATATAGAGTTTCTAAAATTGCCTGCCAAACCTCTGGCCACTGAACATTTGGCATTGTCACCATTTCGTGAAATATTTCACCATAAGATTTACCCATGTTTTAGCACCTCCACATTAACGTGTTGTTCGTGAAGATTATGTTTAAATTGCTTGAAATGTTCTTCACTTATATGTGGTATGTGAATAACTAAAAATCCAAGCGAACCGTTTTTAGTATTCTTAATATCTGCTTCAAGAATATTCACATCTATGTTATGCGTCTTCGTCATATAAGATATGATAGGCTCAGTCGTATTTTCACCAGTAAAGTTTAACCTCACGATATATGCATCATGATCTAATGGCTCCAAATACTCTAAAGAATCTTCAAAATCATCGTTTAAATCATCTTTCACAAAACGTTTTGTTACTTCGTGTTGTGGATTCTCAAATACTTTACTTACCGCTCCCTGTTCGATAACTTTACCGTTTTCCATTACAGCAACTTCATCACAAATTCTTCGTATAACATGCATTTCATGTGTTATAAGTACAATAGTTAAATTTTGTTGTTCCCTTACCTTCAATAATAAATCTAGAATTTCATCTGTAGTTTGTGGATCTAATGCACTTGTTGCCTCATCGCATAACAATACATCTGGATCATTAGCTAATGCTCTCGCAATACCCACTCTTTGTTTTTGTCCGCCTGATAATTCAGACGGATACGCACTTTCTCGACCTTTTAGGCCGACAAGTTCAATGAGTTCCAATGCTTTTTGTTTAGCTAGACCACTTGGAACGCCAGCAATTTCTAATGGAAATGTTACATTTTTCAATACATTTCTTGACCATAGCAGGTTAAAATGTTGAAAAATCATACTCACTTTTTGTCGTTTTTTTCGTAACTGTGATTTAGATAATTGACTTATATTGTCACCATCTATAATGATTTCACCTGACGTTGGAGATTCTAAGTTGTTAAACATTCTTATAAGCGTACTTTTGCCAGCTCCTGAGAAACCAATCACACCAAAAATAGAGCCGGATTCAATGTTTAAATCAACGTGATCAACAGCAAGAACATCTTTATCCTTGGTATGATAGCGTTTAACAATTTGGTTTAGCTTAATCACGTTAATAGCCTCCTTATGTTGCTTAGTAATCAAATTAAAAATGCTTTCTCAATTTTTAGAAAATTTGAGAAAGCATTTGTTGAAATGTTCTTTCTCTCATCTTCTAAAGTTATACTTTATGTGAATTGGCACCATTTCTATTTTAGACGGTTGCCGGGCTTCTTAGGGCACATCCCTCCACCTCTCTCGATAAGAGTTAAAGCATATTTAATTTGTATTAATCCTACCATCGTACTAATGTTTCGTCAATAATTATTTTAAATTTTCTAACAAATAAGTAACTGACTGAAATGCGTAGATTCTTTTTATCTCTTCCTCTCTACGCATAAGCAACAAAACAGGAACAGACATAATTTGTTTCTCTTTACTCCATTCAGGATAAAAATTAAGATCTATTTTTTTTATTGGCAATTGTAAGATTTCATTAGCAATATCCAACATCCTTTCAGAAATCTTACATGTTCCACACATTGGTGTATAACCAAATATGAGATGTTTTTCTTTATTAAAATTAACAGTTATGTCTTCAATATCCTTCAATTTATTCATTTACTAAAACTAGCCTTTCAGTTTTTAAATTATTCATAAGTTTCTTTTCTTTTTTTACATTAAAACCATATCTACTTAATACATGTGCTAAATAATTTTTAGGACACTTAGCAACCTCACAAAACGTTTTATCAACATAAATATGTTCACTTTCGCTTAAATAACGTTTAAACCATTTTCTAATTTTTTCACCCTCATCATCAGAATCAGCAAGAACATAAACTTGTTTGTCATAAAGTGTTTCTATCATGTTGTCTATCTTATCTATACTCATAGTGCCATGTGTACAAATGATATTTGCAGGTTCAGCGATTACTTGTTGTACTCTTTTCTTATCCGATTTACCTTCAACAATAATAACCTTATTTACAATAGCCATGTCAATCCACCTTCTAAGCGTCAAAGTAACTATCACTATCATCATTCACAAAATCCCCAAAACCTAAACATTTAGTGACACTGCAATTTTCAATTGTTAGTGTCACTTATGCTTGAGCTTTGCTCAGGCGTTCCTCTTTTTTCACTACAATTTTCAATTGCTAGTGTCACTTATGCTTGAGCCTTGCTCAAACGTTCCTCTTTTTTACTGCAATTTTCAATTGTTAGTGTCACTCATGCATGAACCTTGGCTTACGTTTCTGATTAAAGTTATTTCTTCTAAAAAAACTCCTTGATTAAATCTAATCGAGGAGTTTGTAATCATTATTCACCAATCATTTCTGAGTATTGATCTGCTGATAATAATTCTTCTAATTGACTATCGTCACTAATTTCAATTTTAACCATCCATGCTTTTTCGTATGGCGATTCATTTACAAATTCTGGGCTATCTTCCAATTCTTCATTAACTTCAACAATTTTCCCAGAAATTGGCGCATACAACTCTGATACTGTTTTTACTGATTCCACACTACCGAATGTGTCACCTTCATTTAATTCATCGTCAGTTTCAGGTAGCTCAACAAATACGATATCACCTAATTCGTTTTGTGCGTATTCTGTAATACCAATTGTTGCTACATTATTTTCAATTTTAACCCACTCATGCTCTTTAGAATATTTAAATTCGCTCGGTACTGCCACGAGAATCCCCTCCTGATTAATTTAATTACAATTTAATAATGCCACACACATATTATTCATTCAACTATTATTACAAAGAATAAATGAATTAAAATTCGTTTTTAAATATACAAAACACCATTTTAATTTATATTTTTTTATTAATGTTCACTTTCTCTAAATTAATATCACACCTATAACCATTGGTGTTGATACTCATTTTCTTTAAATCCTAAAGTCAAATGGTTACCAGAAATAGCTAATGGACGTTTAACCAACATTCCATCTGAAGCAAGTAGTTCTAGTTTTTCATCATCAGACATATTTTTAAGTTTCTCTTTTAAATTTAATTCGCGATATTTGATACCATGTGTATTAAACAACTTATTAATATTCACACCCGTTTTATCTACGATATTTTTGAATTCTTTTTTAGTCGGTGTATGTTGAACAATATCAATGGATTCATAATTCACATCGTGCTCATCTAAAAACTTTGCAGCCTTTTTGCACGTTGTGCATTTCGGATACTGATAAAATTTAATCAATTACCTTTTACCTCCTTCTCTCTATTAACTTAAATATATCATGATATTTAATTGAACGCTTTAATTTTCAAGCTAATATTTTTGTTAATGTGCAGTCATTCGTTATAATAAGTTTACCAAATTACAAAAGGAGTAGATAGTGATGAAAAATATTCATCAAACCGAAGAATTTAATTCTACTATTGGTAGTACTGATCCAGTAATTATCAAGTTTGAAGCCGACTGGTGTCCAGATTGTAAAGCGATGGATATGTGGATAGATCCAATTGTTGAAAAATATAATAATTATCAATGGTATGTGGTCGATCGTGACGAATTAGAAGATGTGACAACTGAAAATGATGTTATGGGTATCCCAAGTATTTTAATATTCCAAAATGGTAAAAAATTAGCACACTTGCATTCAGCAAATGCTAAATCACCTGAACAAGTTGAATCATTCTTGACTGAACATTTAGATCAATAATATTTAACTAAAAAACCTGAGACATCATCAAACGTCTCAGGTTTTTCTTGTATTATTCGTCAGTAACTAAAGTAAATACTTATGTTTTCAACTCTGTTACTCACTGTATCGGTGAAACGATAAACACAAATTCCATCTCACCTAATTTTAAATTTTAATACACGCTCAATATCACGGATGATTTATTCAAATTCGGTAATAAGATTTTTATTTTTACGTTTAGCCTTCGTTGGTACTTCTTCTAAATCAGTAAGATACAAAAATCCTGCTAATATTTCATTATCCTTTACACCCAAAGCTTTTCGTATTTTAGGATCAAAGATATATTGTGGCGACTTCCAACAAGTACCAATACCCGCTTCGTATAAAAGTAACATTAAATTTTGAGCAAAAGCTCCAAATGCAAAATAATTTTCACGACTTTGACGTTGTCTTGGATCATCTTTTAAAATCAACAACAACATGCCACCTAAATTTGTTACTGCATGAAAGTGATCCTCTCGCTTATCCGGACTATCTGGAAAAGCAAATCTTGTGATATCCCTACTAAAATCACCGAGTTTATCTTTTGAAATATGAACCAATCTCCATGGTTCTCTCATACCATGATTTGGAGCGTCAGTAGCTTTATATATTGCATCGTAAACCGTTTGATCATCAACCACCATATCGTGTTTAAATTTTTTGACGCTTCTACGATTAGATATAGCTTCTTGTAATTCCAATGTATTTCGCTCCCTTTATTTTATACATGATAACCATTATCAATTATAAGATACATTGTTATTGAATTCAAACTTACAAGTTAATCCTCATAAAAAGAAACCATGGATTTTAACTTAGAGACATGTATCTGTCCGGGTGCTTGTGGTTCTTCTATGCAACCATAAGACAGCGTTCCACCAAATACGCCTTGAGCAATTCGGCTGACTTTACCCAAACTAGACATCGATATACCGACAATTCGGCATGTTGTGTGCTTCGCTGTGAGTGACATGGCTTCTAATAAATGTAACACGTCCTCTTGACATTTGGGCATAACCGCAAGCTTTAAATACTCAGGATTGAGTTTTTGCATTTTAAAGTAAATAAATTTAAGTTCATCTAAAGCAGGTGTTTCTTGAAAATTATGATGCGAAAGAACAACTTCGAGCCCTTTTTGTTGTGCACGTTGAACAAGATGCGTATATTTTTCAATTTTGACGGCACTGCTCCACTCAATATCAATCATATCAAATTGTGGACACTCAATTAATTCACCTAGTATATTTAAATACTCTTGCTCATTTACAGCTCCTTTTCCTCCTTGAACTGAAGTTCTATATGTTACTAATATTTTCAAATGGAATATTTTTAATTGCTTAATCACTTCATTTAATAATGCCTTATTAAATGATGGCCATTGGTCAATGCGCAATTCAATGATATCTATTGATTCTTCGTTTACTTTTATATCTTTGAGTAAAGTTTTAGAAAGCTTGTCTTCTGGTGCAATTGTCGCTGCAATATCTACATGGGTCATTCTATCCCTCATTTCGTACACTATAGTAATTTTATTTTATATGATTTTCTTTCATTCATACAAATATCTCTAAACTTATTATTAAAATTTAAAACGAATGATTAAGTACATCTACTGGTGGGTATCAATAAAATACATACAATTTGAGGAGGTAATAATGATGGCAGTTCAATATGAAACTAAAGCGACTAACGTAGGTGGACGTAAAGGTCATGTCCATACTGACGATAATGCAATAAATGTAGATGTATTACCACCACAACAAGCTGACGGTAAAGCGACTAATCCAGAACAATTATTTGCTGCAGGTTACGCTTCATGCTTTAATGGTGCATTTGATTTAATTTTAAAACAAAATAAAGTGCGCGATGCTGAACCTGAAGTAACGTTAACGGTACGCTTGGAAGACGATCCAGATGCCGAAAGCCCAAAACTTAGCGTTGATATTCATGCAAAAGTTAAAAATGTTTTATCACAAGAAGATGCTGAAAAATATTTACAAGATGCGCACGACTTTTGTCCGTATTCTAAAGCTACACGTGGCAATATCGATGTAAACTTAAATGTTGAAGTAGTAGAATAATATTTTATCGATTAATTATATTCTTCACCCACAATTTGTGCTATCAAATTGTGGGTGTTTTTTATTACTTTTTAAATTTCTTATGTTATCAATCTTGCTTATTTAATTAGTATTTATTACATACTTTTCAATAATTTTTTGTAAAGATTCAAAATATACCTTTCGTTTTTTCAAAATATTGATAAAATAAAATGTGATAAATTCATTTCAAAGTCATCATTTTCCAATTGACAAAAATATAAAATTAATTTTAAAAACAATTTTTAAATATGTTGTCAATAATGTTTTTTATAGTAACAAAACGATTATTGCGTATTTTTAATAATTCTTTTATTATGTATTTAATAAGTCTTAATTTCAAAAATCATTTTTATTTATGTTATTTCTTTTAATGGGAGGTCACCATGAACAATATCCGTTTATTGAATCAAAACGATTTGGATTCCTATATTGAATTAATGAAATTTGGTCACCATAATTATGAATGGGATCGTTACTATTTAGAAAATGTTAGCATTGATAGACTCAAAACTATCTTGTCTAATCATACTGATTATTGGAATATATTTGGTGCTTTTGAAGATGATGAACTTGTTGCAACATGCACTTTAAAACAAATGAATTATGTAGGTAAATGCCATAAAGCTATTCTTGAAAATAATTTTGTTAAAAATAATGATGAAATTGTTAACCGAGAATTAATTAATCATATTATTCAATACGCTAAAGAACATAACATTGAAACATTGATGATTGCTATTGCATCAAATAATATAAGTGCTAAAGTGTTTTTTAGTTCTATAGGTTTCGAAAATCTTGCTTTTGAAAAAAACGCTAGCAAAATTGGCGATGAATATTTTGACGAAAATTGGCTCATTTATTCAACAACTGAGTCATCAGAATAAAATACTTATATTTACCTTTTAAACATTTTCATTATTAAGTCCATACATGGAAATAGTACTTTTTGATGATGAGTTTATATGGATATTTAAAATGACTACTTCAAAAATCAGTAACTCAAAACATATATTATTTAAGTGATTCCCATATACAAAAAGTTTAAAAATTTAGCCTCCAATGAAATTACACAAATCATTTGAGGCTATGTTAATTTTTCTGTAGTTATTGAACAATTAACGTACGCATATTATTAAAACTATCTTGTAAATAAACTATTTTTTAATGGGATTAATTATATCTTTAAATATAAATTCTTCTCCATCGTATTCAAATTTTACAATGTTACAATTTCCTATTTCAAATTTACTTCCCTTGTCATACCCTAATATATTTCTTACAAACAAACCAATAGTGCTACCATGACTCACTGCTAGAATTGTCTCTCCATCTGTTGTATCCATCATTTCATAGAGTGCTCGATAAACCCTGTGTTCAACTTCAGATCTTGATTCTCCACCAAATGGTACAACAGCGTCACCATACAAATATCTAGGTTGTTTAATAGCTCTTAATAACTCGATACTTTCCCCTTCAAATAATCCAAACCCCCACTCTTTAAGATCTTTTACACACCAATATCGTTGGTTTGGTACAGCGTTCTCTAACGTGTCACATGCTCTTTGTTGTGGTGATGAATAAAGATAGTCAAAATGAATATTTTTCGTTTTAAAATATTGTTGTGCTGCATTCGCTTGTTGTACACCTAATGCAGTCAAAGGAGAATCACTAGCCCCTTGTATTTTACCTTTTAAGTTAAATACTGTTTGACCATGTCTCATTAAATATAATGTTTTAACCAATTGTAAACACCTCTTCACTCATTATTTAAGATATTCACCAAAGAATACACCCATCATTGTTTATGACACTTTTATTTAATCACTGCCAAATTACAAAGTAAACCAATGATTTAAAAAATTAGAAATCATACAATTTAAAAGCAAATTGTTTAATAAAATTTGTTTAGGGTATAACTTAACATTAGATTTACATGGAATAAAGGAGGATTAATGATGTCTACTCATAGTCAATGTAACTATGTCAATCCTAATTCAATTTCTTTAGATTGGGAATGTTTAATTATAAGCAAAACAGATATGCTACTCGATGGTGTACCTAAAGAATTAATTAATACTTGGTTAGATCAAAATGTTATCGAGCCGTTTTGTGTTCGTAATAATGAAATAAACTTTAAAACTAAAGATGTTTGGAATGCTCTTAAGACCCATAACTGGTATTATTCAAATTAATTGATATAGACTAATTGCACGATTTGTACTTTCGATTAACTGACGATCATTATAATTAAGAAGCACATAGGTTCTTATAGAATTATTATTTTTCTCTTCCTTTGGGAAACAAGCATCATTAAAAATGTATTGTGCTAAATGACCTAGTGGCGTATCGTCATTGATAAATCCTAAAATAAAATCATAAAAAGACATTTGATTTCAGCCCCTTTTTAAAGTGTTAAAACACTTAAGTCACCTACTTATATACTTTCACCTATTAATCATACCAAATTACTCGATTTTTTTATGTGCAAAAAGTTCTTTTTTGCACTATTTACATAAACTTTTTTGTTAATAATGATAATTTTCATTTATTATGTCTCTTGTGATGAAATTACAATTGTTAAAGGTTTAAAAACAACTATAACATTATATCGATTCATATATATTATAAAGTATTACTAAATTTTTCACCATAAGAACGTCGATAATGTGTATGTCTCAAATAAAATATTTTTTATTAAAGGTAATATATTTACCTGTATGAAATAAATGATATTATAGTATATAAATAACTTAGTTCTATCAAGCAGTATCTAATGAGGTGTAACACCTATGAAATTAAACAAAGCAAATGTATTCAACTTGATATTCACCATTTTATTTTTTACATTTAACATTCTCATAACCTATAACGCAAATATTGATTATAAGTTATGGTTAATACCTGGTTTAGCAATTTGTGGCTTTGCTCTTTTTTCAAGCTTGACCTTAGTAATTATCTATAGTGATTTATTCAGTGAAATATTATTTTTTATCAACATTATCTTAGCACTGTATTACATTTATCCGATTTTTTATGAATTTGTCTAAATTTTTGACTAGGGAGGGATATCAATGAGCTTACATTTCCAAATTTTGCTGTGGCTTTCTATCTTATTTATCATCGCAGGAACGATATTATTGGTAACAATGCTTAAAACTAAAAAAGAAGAACGAAAAGAATCTTATCTAGGCTTTACTGTAATTTTCTTAATCTTTGGTTTTGCCATCTTAATTTATACTTTTATATTCGGAATTTTATAATATGTAGAAATAGAATCACTTTTAATGAAAAGGCATTATACTATATTATGCATCTCAAAGAGATAAACAATGTATTCTTTTTGAGATGCTTTTTAATAGCGTGATTATGATTTACTAGATTATATTTGAAGTAAATCAATTATTTTTGCAACTAGCTTTATGAATTATTCAAGGAGCTTCTTTAAATATATGAAATTAATATCTAAAAACATATACTTATCATTTATATTTTTTATTTTTAGTCTCATGTTATTTACCAATCAAAGTTTCGCTAATGATAATAAACGTTTTCAGCTAAAACCAGGTGACATTATTGTTACAAAAGGTCCTGTTTTAAATGGTTTTTTTGGTCACTGTAGTTTGGCAATTGATCATGACACTGTACTTCAAATTGAAGGTCCAGGGGATAAACCAATGACGGAAGATTTTGAATCTTATCGTGACAGATATGGAAAAGGTAAAAATGAATGGATAAAAGTCTATCGATGTTCACACCCTAACGCTGGAACAAAAGCAGCTCAATGGGCAAAGAAACATTATGAGAATAGCGATAGCGAATATCTTGTTACATTCAACTTAAAAAGTGAAACATTTACATATTGCACTAAAATTATATATCAAGCATATAAATACGGCGTAGATAAAAATTCCGTAAGTGATCACGGTTTATATATTATTTCACCCTATGCGCTAACAGATAATTTTACAGATGAATATAAATTAAAATTAGTAAAAACATATTAAAAATCCCGATGGTAATGTGAACTTATGCTCGTATTTCACACCACCATTGGGATTTATAGTCATCCTTCTTTAAAATAGTTAATAAATTGGTCTTGCTTATCAATAAGTTCTAAATAGGAAATTGAACTAAACGGTATAATACGTGTACAATTTTTACATGGATAAATAATAACTTCGTTTTCATAATCAACATGAATATCATTCTCTAATACGATTCTCTTATTCCCTATAACAACGACAACTGATTTGAAACTATCATCATTCAAGTATTTTTTTAATAGATTTTTATTCATCACAACATCACATCCCTTTACTATAAATTACCACATTATTGTTAAAACAATGTGAAGATTTTGAATTCTTTTATTTTATTAATTAGTATCCATTCAAAATGGGTATAGAAAATATATAGTAAAAATTTAGTATATAATAATTAAATGGAATTAAATTTATAACCTTATTAAATATTTAAGAATATTTATTGTTTATATAAAAAAGGAGTTACTATGAGAAACAAAGACAATCAGCATTCGAGATTATATTATATTATTTTGACAATCGTTATTATCGCAATTTGTGTTGTTGTTGTAATACTTTTTAATACTTTAAAGACAAACCGTTCTCATTCTACCGATAGATACGCAGATTTTACTGAATTAAAAAAAGATACGATAAAAAATAAAGATTGGCGTATTAAAACAAAACACCGTAAAAATAAGGATATTTTAGTCACTGCAATTCACGGTGGAGGTATCGAACCAGGTACGACTGAAATTGCACGACGTATTTCCAATGTTGGAAAATATAATTTTTATACCTTTGAAGGTCTTCGAAAGTCTAATAACGATCAACTACATGTAACATCCACTCATTTTAACGAACCTATATTAGATAAGTTACTTAAAAACACTAAAGAAACATTATCTATACATGGATTCTCTGGAGATGACCCTATTGTTTATATCGGAGGTAAAGATAAAGAGATGTCTCACTCTATCACGAAAGAATTACGTAAAAAAGACTTTACTGTAAAAGAAAGTCCTAACAAAATCGATGCAAAGTCATCAGATAACATAGCTAATAAAAATGAATCTAACTCAGGTGTCCAATTAGAACTCACGACTGCATTGCGAAAACAGTTTTTCAAACATTATAAATTAGATCGACATACACGTAGTGATTCAGATAAATATACTAAAGATTTTTACAAATTTGCGAACGCAGTGCAAAAAGGTATCGAAAAGGTAAATTAAATTTTAAAATAAATATTGTAATACTTAAAAAAATCGCACTTACTTAAAATCTAATAAGTGGAATAATATTTATTTAACATAGTCGGAGGCAGATTTTGATGGAAAACCTTACAAAAGAACAAAAATATACAATAGCTAAATTTTATAAATTATATATGGAAAGATCTAATGCGGGGCAACCAGAAGAAGAAGCTAATCATTTTAAAGATTCTGTAACGGCACAAGATGATTATTTTTGTGATAGAAAATATGAAGATTTCATTCATAACTGTAAAGTCTTAATAAATGAAGGTTACTTAGATGGCGAGGTTGAAGATAACAAAATATATAATATTCAGGTTACAACAAAAGCTTTTACAGAAATTGAGCGTAGCTTTGGTTAAAAAGTACAAGTAAGGTGATGAATATGAAAGACTGGACAATTAACAATCATTCCAAACGACAATTGATTATTCAAAGTAATCATGATGATATTTCGATTATAGAACCATTGCGAAATGGTTCTTTTAAAATACTTGCTGAATTTAATGCGTTAAATACAGATTACATTCAAGTTTATGACCACACACTTGTTGTTTCTATACATGAGAAAGAGATTAGTGTGTTTGATCGATCTTCACAGTCAATTTAAAGTAAGTAACTATTTAATTTATAATTGTTTCAATTATTATTTAGAAGATTTTTAAAAAACACATCACTATAAAGCAATTTAGTTAGATATAAATATATTTTTGTGATAACCTATACATGTTACACTCTGTGAGTGTTTAACATTACTTCTTGTTATCGCCGTGCAGACTTTAATTTTCGTCATTATTAAAGTAACTGCATTGGCGTTTTTTTATTTCAAAAAGATTTTTTACTACAAATATAATAGAATTAACATTTGAAATATAGTAATCGTTATAAAACAAATACACTTTTTATTGTTATCTTTTATTTAATTTTATGAACTTATGGTATACATCAATAATCATCATAGATAAAATTGCTCTAAAACTAAACCAAAATAAAAGTATATTAATAAGTATACATCAACAATAAAAAAATAATTACACACAAGAAATTCTATAAAGTGCAACGTAGAAAGCTAAATTGAGAATTTTAATAGAGATGTTTTATAGAGATAATAAATTGGTATTCGAACTACCAGTTGAAAATCTGACTAAAGGGCTTAATATTAATTTAGTTATCAACAAAAAAGCCTAAGACAGTTATTTCTGTCCTAGACTTAATAAAGATATATAATTATTACATCTTAACAACGTTTGCAGCTTGCTCACCACGTTCACCTTCGACGATATCGAATTCAACGCTTTGGCCTTCTTCTAAAGATTTATATCCATCTTCAACGATTGCTGAGAAATGCACGAATACATCTCCGCCATTTTCTCTTTCGATGAAACCAAAACCTTTTTCTGCATTAAACCATTTAACTGTACCGTTATTCATATAGAATACCTCCACGTGCTTTTGCACTAAATATTTGTAACAAATCCATTAATTAAAAGAGAATATTCTATAAAAATAATTCCACAATCAACTTCACGTACTTTATTACTTAACCACTACTATACGCTTATTTTTGGAAAAGTAAAGGATTTTCTATATTTTATAAATTGTAGAGCTCTTAATAATGTCAAAAGCTATTTAAATAAGGCATTGTATAGATTAATAGTTTATTAAAACTAATAATCAAAATGAACTTTTCATAAAATCATAAATACATTTAACGATTAGGAACTATATTTTTTCTTACATTTATTTTTTTAACAGCGTGGCAATTAATATTTCTATCTACGCAAACTTAAACTTTTAACCAAATAAATCAAATACAATGTAACTGTAATCAATTGAATTGGAGGTGTATTTCATGTTTATTTTTGATTTATTAAATAAAGGTGTTCAATTTTTTAAAGATGTTTTTAAAACTGATGAAAAATAATCAAAACATTTAAGAGAACAATTAATACTTAAACCTTAAGCATTTTGTCGCACACGACTACATTACAAACACATTTATATCAATCTTTTTCAACTGTTAGACATAACGTATAGAATTTCACTTGAATATTCTACATGTTAAAAAGTTAGGGAAAGAAATAAAATTCTTCAAGAATTTTTTCTTTCCCTACTTTTAAAATATTAATCCTTACTAAACATATAATAATTATAAAATACATAAATTATATCATATTTTCTGCAACAGAAATGAATTCAAAGTTATTTTGTTTTCGAAATCATTTTACACTTAAGAATATTTTTTGATTACTTTAGAACTAGAAACCCAATTACTTTAGTTCAATACTATAATTTAGTTAACAAATACATAGGAGGTGAGTCACATGTTCATCATTAACTTAGTTAAAAAAGTTATCTCTTTCATCAAAGGTTTATTCGGTAATAACGAAAACGAATAATATTAAACTATTCTCTACTCCGCCCCTCCTGTTAGAGGGGTTTTTTACGTTAATGATTGTCTGACGCTGAACATAGCTCAATCAATACTATTCAAAATTCAACTTCAAAAAAGCACACTGAAAAATGAAGTAGAACTATAGTCATAACGGCAGAATTATTAATAGAATTAGTGAAAATATTTCTACAAACGTTATCAAGTTTCATCACAAAAAGACATAAAGATAAAACTTGAATAATAAAATTTAGTATCCAATGGCTATAAAATAATGCTCATCAAACTTTATTTGGGAGTCCTTTTAATTCATTAAGATAAAGTTATATAACTAGAGTGTAAGTAACTTTTTCATACACATTATTTATGCAAAAAAACTCTTAATCAGTAAAATACTACTCCCCTATTCTTGAAGTTGTTTGAAATAATCCTCATCTAAATGATTGAGGTTTATATTTTCAATTTGAAGTGTTACATGTTCTAAACCGTATTGTGTTTTTAACAAATCCGAAACTTTATTTATTGTAGCATAAGGCGATTTAATGTAGTCATCACTTAGTACAACATGTGCACTTAAAGAACTTTGATTAGTTGTAACACTCCATAAATGGAATTCATGAATATCTATCACGCCTTCAACATCTTTCATTGCTCCCATAATTTCATCTGTATCATATCGATCCGGCACACGCTCCATCAGAACTTTTGAAGCATTTTTAATAATTTTGTATCCTCCTCTTAAAATAATCAATGAAATGAGAATACTAATAATTGGGTCAACAATGTTCCATCCAGTAAAATGAATCAACACAAACGCCACAATAATACCTAAAGAATTTAATAAATCACCAATAAAATGCCATAATGCACTTTGAATATTAATATTATTCTCTTTTTTTAGAGAAATCATTAAAATGATGGTCAATACGATATTGGCAATTAAACCAATAAACGCAATTAGAATCATAATGCCACTTTCAACAGGTCTAGGGTGTATAATTCTCATGATACCCTCATACATAATTCCTAGTGAAATAACAATAAGTGCTAAGCCATTGAGAAAAGCTACGATAATTTCCAAGCGTAAAAAACCATATGTATAGTTCTTTGTAGGTGGCTTGCTCGAGAAATAAATCGCTACCATTGATAAACCTAATGCTAGAACATCACTTAGCATGTGAAATGAGTCAGAGAGTAACGCGAGTGAATTCGACACAATACCTCCTACGAACTCAACTACAGTGAATATCATAGTAATAACTAAAGATAACCATAATGTAATTTTTGAGCTACTTTGAAACTTTCTATGTTCAATGTGGTGAAAATAATCAGGTTTATTTTCCATGTCTTTCCTCCATCTTTTTACGTCTGTTTAATTTTAAAGTTATTATACCCTTAATCCCATTTAAATAACTTAAATGAGTATTCGTTTGTAACTTCTCTAACTTTTTATAACTCAATTTTTTTAATATGTCATAAAACTAACATATCCTGTAAATTAAAGCTCATATTATTTAAACATTTAAAGAACATAAAAGTAATATAATTAGGTTGAATTATATTAAAGTTTCTCTTTTTAACAACGCTAATGGTGTTTAAATATATAGGAGGAACATAAGGAGACATGCAGAATGAAGCATCAAAAAAATCAGAGCAGGTTTAAACTACTAATAGCTGGCATAATAGCAGGACTTTTATCTGGTGTAGTCAAACTAGGTTGGGAGGTAATGTTCCCACCCCGAACACCTAGTAGAGATGCCACTAACCCACCTCAACAACTCTTACAATTACTAGGAATACCGTCAAATATTACCCATCTCACATACAATTTTTCTGAGCATGCATTACCTTGGATAAGTTTTATCGTACACTATAGTTTTTCTATCGCTATTGCAATAATCTATATTTATATCGCAAAGAAATATACAAAAATCACACTAGGTTATGGTGCTTTATTTGGTATAGTTATTTGGATTGTTTTTCATTTAATCTTAATGCCAATTATGCATGTCGTACCGAATGCTTTTGATCAACCATTTTCAGAACACCTATCAGAATTTTTTGGACACATTGTTTGGATGATGGTTATAGAAATGGTCAGAAGGTATTTCTATAATATTCAACTAAATAATTAATTAATGAGACACAAAGTTCCAAAAGAATTGCATTTTTGTATTCATTTGGAACTTTTTTATTTCCTAACGTTATAGACAATATAGTATTGATACTTTCATGATTTCACATTCCCCTTATTACATATAGTAATAAACAATCATACTATTTTTTAAATCATATGTTAATGACAACATTTTATATTCTCTATAATACAGTAGCAATTAATCCTAATATTGTCGGTTATAAATTTACATTGTATACTGTGTTTTATATAAGAATAAATATGGAATACGTTTGTTATTTTCGTTTCGCTGTTCAAATTAATAGTTATATAAATTTAGTATTTGGAGAAATTACTAATGAAAGTTAAAGCATTAGTTGTTTTTCTTATCAATATCACTATTCTTAACGGCATGTGGTCTAAACTCTAAATAAAACACAAAAAATATTGAAAAGAGGAGTCAAATTAAAAACAAGGCATCTCAACTAGAAGAATTGCAATGAATAAGTTCATTGAACATTAATACAGTGACTTATGATTCTGAAAACTCTCAAAATACAATTCAAACTCAAGAACAAGCTATTGATGAAAGTAATAATTCTAAAGATACTCAATATAATCAAAATTCAAATACCATTTCAACAATTTGCAATAACAACCTGAGTACACGCCAAATAACAAATATATGAACATGCCAAATCAAGAATGGATAAATAATACTAGGAATGGACTATCTTCTAGTAAGAGACAAATTCGTGACGAAATTCTCAATGGTAATTACGAAGGAGATGACGCACAGAAAGTTCTAGATGCAAATAATTATTACAAAAATTAAAAATTTACATTTAGTTCAACTAAATAGAAAGAGGTTTATATGTTATACGTAATTATAGGCTTTTTTATAATAGGAATCGGACTATATATTTTTAGTTTCTTTTTAGCACAAAATCAAGGATTATCTTATAAAAGTCATTGCAGAAATTTTTCTGCAGTTTTTATATCACTCGGTGTATTATGCTTAATGGGATATCTCGTTCATTATATATCTAAACACTATTTAGGCATATAGTTATCTCAACCAACTACACTTACCAACAAGCGTAATTTTTTTAATTGAGCGAAAGATAAGGGCCAACGTTTTATGTATAGACGGATAAAATCTATTATTTAATGTATAGCTCTTTTTTATTTAATCATCTCAACATACACGATATTATTTATTACTATTTTAGTCACTATATATGTCTTACCTTTAATACCAACTTTTAATGTTTAAAGATATAACCATCATGGTTTGCTCATAACTACATTTATTAAAATAATCGCATTGAAAATATCACTTAAGATACTTCAACAATGCCTTCTAGAATCAGACTAAAATTAACAGTTGATATTATCGACTTCATTTGTTTTATCGTCCTTGACATTGACGTTACGTTATAGATTAAAGTTGATCTTACCAATAAAGGAGGATTAACTATGGAATTATATAGTATGCCTATGTTTAATAAATTTTTAGTTAACGACATAGATAAATCATCGGAATGGTATCAAGAGAATTTAGGTTTTAAAAGTATTTTTAAATTTAAAAATGAACAAAATCAAATTTTAATGGAGCATTTACGATTAGCAAAATATCAAGATTTGATGTTAATTTCTGGCAAACAGTTTGAAGTCGGTAATGCAGTTTATACAAATATACTTGTACCAAATATTCGAATTTTAAAACAACGAATATCTTCTCAATATATCGTGGAAGATCTTGAAGAAAAACCATGGAATTCTATTGAAATGACAATTAAAGATTTAGATAATCATTTAATTACGCTTACACAAAGTAACATAAGAAATGAAGAGTTTAATGCCTTGATGCAACATACTTCAAAAACTTTTTAAACTATAAGCTAAATCTCCTAGACAATAATTATTGTTTAGGGGATTTTATTTATAAACAGTCATTAATTAAGTTAAAAGTATAATAATATCACGCATTTTATTTCTAATTTAATGAGGTAATTCAAAAAATTTAATAATCACTCTCCATTACTGTATTATATTAAATCGTTAATACCATTGATTTGTATAACTTGGAATATCTATTCAGAAAACTATGATTATATCTTTTGTATTGTCGTTTTATCAGTATCTGATGAATATTTAAGTCTGAAACCCATAGTTCTATCCATACTAATATGAGCTAACCATATTAAAGCAATCTGTAAAAGTAACTTTTCATCAATGTATAAATATAATAGCGCGATAATTATAGGTATGATACACGTATGTCCAATATTGTAGACATAACTACCTGTTTTTCTATTAATCACATATCCTAACATAAAAATATCTGGAACTAATAGTAAAAGTAAAAACAGCCATATAGAAAATTCTAATTTAACATAAACGGCGATTGTGATTATGAATATAAATGTATTTTCCAACTTAATTACACTACGCATATTAACCCCCCTACTTTACTTTGAAGTATTTTAATTTAATAGTTACTACTACAATTTTAATAATTATCTCTTATTAAGGCTAAGCATCTTTTTAAAGCTGATATAGTGGTTATACTCATTGTGAATAGTAAATATTTAAAAAGTTTAACAAGTTATTACACTTTAAAATTCACTTATGATATTATCATCTTTGTTATATAACTCATATAAAGAATGGTGGAAATTTATGAGCAAAGTAAATAAACCTTTATATTTCTATCTTATGTTATTTCTGTTGACAACTTTAATTGGTGCTTTTCTACTCTATTTGCCCTATACAGGGAAGAAACCCATTAACTTTATTGACGCATTGTTTGTAGCTTCTAGCGCATTCACAGTAACAGGTCTATCACCAGTTGATGTTGGAACACAATTTAATATTTTTGGAGAAATCATTATCTTATTACTTATACAAATTGGTGGATTAGGTATTGTCACTGTAGCAATGCTAACTCTCATCTTTTTAAATAAGAAAATATCAATTAACAATAGAATTTTATTTATGATTACTTGGAATATTGACGAACCCGGTGGTGTAATTAAACTTATTAAACATCTAGCCATATACAGCATCGCCACTGAATTATTTGGTACACTTTGTCTATGTTTATCGTTTATTCCAAAATTTGGCATAGGTAAAGGTCTATTTTTAAGTTTATTCACTTCAGTTTCCGCATTTAACAACGCAGGATTCGCCCTTTTTAAAAACAACTTAATCGATTTTTCAAATGATCCGGTAATCATTATCACTATTCCAATACTTATCATTTTGGGAGGTTTGGGACATTTAGTCGTGGTTGATTTGTGGAACGCCAAAAGTTTTAGAAAATTATCCTTACACTCTAAACTCGTGTTAACTACCACTGGATTATTAATTTTGATAGGCACGGTTTTCTTCTTTTTACTAGAAAATCAAAACTCTATGTTACACATGGGATTAATTGAAAAAATAGGAAATGCATTTTTCCAATCAGTGACAACAAGGACTGCAGGATTTAACACAATTGACGTTGGAAACATTAAAACACCGACAGCTTTATTACTTATGGCTCTCATGTTTATTGGAGGTGCACCATTGAGTGCTGCAGGTGGTATAAAGGTTACAACTTTTGTTATTGCAACAATCGCTATTTTTAATACGATACGCAAAGAAAAAAACAACTCTATATTTAATAGAGAAATATCAGAAAGATACATACAGTTGTCTTTCGTAACTATTCTCATTTCTATTGCATTTATCGGTATGGTTACGTTTATACTTACCATAATCAATTCCAATATACCTTTAATCAAAATACTCTTCGAAGTCGTATCAGCATTCGGTACAGTCGGTCTCACTATGGATTTAACTTCCGAATACTATAATTGGACTGAGTTTATTATTATCATCGTAATGTTATGTGGTAAAATTGGATTACTGAATATTAGTAGAGCGCTTGTTCCACCTAAAGACCCTAAAAATTATAGATATACCAAAGGACACATTCACTTATAATGAGTTCCAATTATTGTAGAGTTAATATTCAAGGGTTAAAAAATATGAGGATAATTTCTAAGTTATTTAAAGCGTAATTGAAATGATTTTAAGTTCTAAAATTTTAACTATAAAAGGATATAGAAGCGCATTTGTTAAGTATAAACCTACAAATGCGCTTCTTTTTTATTGTATTTAGATTGTTCATTACTGTTTCAAAATATCTTTCTTTAAATCATTTGTTAAATGTCAGTATTTTAATTTTATACTATAACACCTATGAATTGAAATGAGTCACTTAAGATATATAGACAAATTATCATATATGAATGATAAGATAACAAGTACAAAGGTAATGTTAAAGTAATTATATAAAATAACTAAATAATCAAAAGTTTCCAATCATATTTTATAATGATAAATATTAAAAAGTAGTTGATATATATTTTTCAAATAAAATTAAATATGACAGTTCTAGAAATCTGTTGAAACTTTTATTTCTCAATTTAAAAAAGAGCAAGATGTGCTATGTCTTTTTACTTATTCAATCATAATAATTTTAATCTAGTTTTCAATGATCGAAAATCATTAAGAATAATCAATCATATCTATAATGTAAAAGGAGAAATGTAAATGAAATTTAGAGAATGGACAATAACGATTAACGGAAAAGGGCCTATAAATGTTGTAGCCAATGAAGATACTTTACTCATATTACAGGAATATCAACATGTCGAAGTAGCATTAAAAATTGATAATGAGACGGTTCAAGTTAAATCTCTCGGTTATAATGAAGATGTAATTATTAACCCTAATACTAAAGAAATTACGATTAATGTGACTAACTTTTTAGATGATGATGAATAATTTAAAATTGAATACAACTAACCAACAGTAGATTATTATTTAATTGATATTGTTAATTTTAGTAAAAAAATTTATATTTTAAGTAGCAATTATAGTAAAAACGGCATTATTTCTAATACACTGTTTTAGTAGTTTAGTATTAATCATTTATATTTTTAAGATATATTATATGTAAAAGTCTTTAATATAACATCTAAAATGATTATTCCAACTTTCAATAAAAAATCGATTTGAAGTTTAATGAGAAATATATGCTAACTACTTCAATATTTCTTCATTAAGATATAAGTATGCTAAAACCCCCAAAGAAATACCAAACAATGGTGTGGTAAAGATACTCGCTGAGAATATATATAATATTAAATAATATATTTCTTCAGTTTGCCATTTTTAATTTATGAGAACTTTCCATATTTCCTTTAAACACAAATAAATTCTCCTTTTTAAAAATTTTAATAAGTAAAATATATGGTTGATAATGTTTTGAGGCTGGGATATAATTCCCAGCCTCATTCAATTTTTATTCGCTTCCTTTTTAGATTGTTCCTTTTTTATTTCTGAAACGGACTTTATATTGTTATGATACAATACTTCAAGATTATTAGAACTTGTTATATCTCCATCAAACTGAAAATCTTCTGTAGATCTTATACCCGCAGTAAAAGATTTATCTTTATCACTATTTACATATCCACTAATATCATAACCATCCATTGTATTTCTTTCAATTTTTGTAAAATGTGTATTCTTATAACCCTTAACATTATATTTCATAAAAAGTTCTATTCTGCCTTTTTGTTGATTGTAATACTTTTCCTCTGCCGCTTTCTTTTCATCAAACTTCATTTTTAAATAGATGCTTAAAAGTATTGTTACAATTACTAGTATTAATAAAACTAGAGTTTTAGTTTTAATTTTCATTTTGTTTATTTTTCTCTTCTTTTTTTATTTCTGAAACTGTTTTAGGATTTTTAATAATTATTTTATTAAATTCTTCAGTACTTGAGTAATCTCCTTCAAATTGATTTTTTTCATCTAAATAAGCAGACGCAGTAAAGCTTAATTTATTATTATTATTAATATAACCTTTAATTGCGTAACCTCCCATTGGATCTCTTTCGCAACTTGTAAAATCAATACTTTTGAAATTTTTAACATTATATTTCATATATAATGTTATCCTTTCTTTTTGTTCATCATAGTATTGTTGCTCTTTTTCTTTTTGTTTGTCACTCTTTATTTTTAAATAGACGCCTCCAATAATTAACACTATACTAATTAATATAATAAATATTAAAATTATTTTTTTATTCAAACAATCATTCCTTTGAAGTGAAATAACATACAATCTTCATACTAAGAGGGCCTGTACCAGCGTAGCCCATCACAATATTATTCGTGTCTGGCTTTCCATTAACAACTGGTGCAAATGCATAAGATCTTAAACCATTTTGGGTATCGTCTCGTTTTTCAATGATTTCGAAATCATTCCCTGATACAGTAATTTCATCCCCAATATCATATTTTTTATATGACTCATTAGCAATATCAAAACTAGTTTTGTCTGTAATACGCATTATACTCATCCTTATATTAATTAGTTTATGGAGGGCTTTATGTTAAACAAAAAAATGATGTTCACCACTTTTTCTATTGTTATCATATTATCACTTATATTTGGAGGGGGCTATATAATGCATAAAAATAAGCGTGAACAGTACTTACATATTCAAAAGAAAAGAATCGACTTGTTTTTCAAAGAAAATATGAACAATTATCAAAATCTAGATTTAACTAAAACAGGGAAAACTCCTATGGGAAGTTATATAATCGAAGTCTATATTAATAACGATAAAAGTTTGTATTTTTCTGCAACTCTTAATAAAGCAGATAATTATCAATTTGAAGATACAATAGGCTATTCAAAAAAAGTTGGCGCTATGTACAAGCCGCCTAGATCTCACAAGAAGTTCCCTAGCCAAATCATCAAAGAAAAAAACTTGAATGAAAATGACTATAAAGCAGACCCACCTCTAATTTGGGGCTTTTAAATTTCATTTCTCCCCAATAATCATAGCTGTGCTTAGCTTACCAATACCAGGTATCGAATGAATATTTTCAAAATAATCGAGTTGTTGTGCTAATTGAATCATGGCATCATCTAATTGTTTGAGATGATGAATAGATTGTTTTAATTGTTGAATAAGTAAGCGTAATTTTTCGACTAGAAAGGAATGTCTATCGACATTAGGATAGCTTTCTTGAGCAATCACTCTTAATTGAAGTGCATATTTTGTAGCTTTATCCATTGACATTCCCTTATCTGTAGAATTGAATATATGTGTAATCAGTACCTCCTTGTCGATATCAAGAACCATGTCTGGATGAGTAAAGATTTCTGCGATGTTGAGTGCAATGATTGAATATCGACTACTAAATAATCTTTCTAAACCAGGGAATGTTTGATGGAGTAATTCGAGAATCTGAAATTTAAGTCGATTTTGTTCATTTTCGATTTCTAGATGAAAACGGACGCGTTCTCTTAATTCAAAAAATATTAACTCATGTATAGGTAAGCTGCCTGTTTGTTTGAGCGTCGGTCCTAAACAAGCAAGCTTATGAGCATCTGCCTGATCAGTTTTCCATGATCTTAGAGCGCTCGTTTTAAATTTGGCTTCTAACGGATTCATTTGAATATAGTTAATTTGATTTACACAACAAAATCGTTCCATACCTCTTGAATAGATACCTGTAGATTCAAAAATGAGTTGTGGGTGGTCTAAGTCATTCAAATACTTGAGTAAATAATTGTAACCATTTTTATTATTCTGGATGAAAAACTCTTTTTGGAATTTTCCATTTTTATAATGTGCAACTACACTACTTCTTTTACTAATATCAACACCTAAGTAATCGATAAAAAAACCTCCTTTGAATAATTGAGAAGCTAAAAACTTTACTTAACCTTTCTCATTTCATTTTCCTATACACGGTTTCAAGAACCCAACATACTACAAACGAATTTCAAAAGGCGAGAGTAAAGCTGACTTGTTTTTTATACGGATTTAAAATCCAAGAGTCTGGACAGTCTACTCCTCTCTATAACTATAAAAAATAGCTATGAAGAAATCTATCGTCATAGATTTCTTCATAGCTAATCTTAGTATGTTTCTTAGATCAATAAAAAAACAGTCAAACTAATGACTGCCAAGATTGAATTACATATAAATTAAATAACTTGAAATATTAAATGAAATTAAGTATTTTCATGACGCTGAATCTATTGCTTTGACTCTTTATATTTATATTTTAATTCATTCCATTTTTCGTAATCTTTAGAATCTATATCTCTTATATGCTTAGCTGGATTACCTCCAACAATAGAATCTTCTGGTACATCTTTAGTTACTACAGACCCTGCAGCTACTACAGCATTCTTACCAATCGTTATGCCAGGTAAAACAGTTACGTTTCCACCAATCCAAACATTATCTTTTATATTTATAGGAGCTCCGTATTCCAATTGTTCGTTTCTTATTAAAGGGTCTATTGGATGACCTGCTGTATATAGGTTTACTCTAGGACCAAACATCACATTATTTCCTATATTAATGTAATTAACATCTAAAAACATACAGTCCATATTAGCATAAAAATTTTCACCAATATTAACGTGTCTACCATAGTCTACGTATAACGGTGGAGTGACATAAAAATCATCAGGAGTTTCACCAAAAAGTTCAACCTCCAAATCTTTTATCTTTTCCTCGTCATCTATAGATGTTTTATTTATTTTTTGTGCTATTACTTTTCCATTCATTGACTTGTTTTCTTTAGCTATATTCTCAGCTATATACAAATCGCCTTTTAGCATTGACTCATATTCATAATCTTTATTCATTTTACTTTGTCTCCTAAGTAATTATATGTTTTAAAGTATATAATTATCAACTTGTATATACAAGTAAACACTATTCGCAAATTATACTACCAATCTAATTATGAAGTTATGTTGTATAGGCTATTCCAACAAAAATAAGACAAACACTCAAAGAGTACCTGCCTGCAATGTTTATTCTAATTTAATTTTAGCTGTGTTCTCCCAAACACTTATGTAAATTTACCCTCTATGTATTGCTCTAAACAAAAAAGCGCCACCGAAGTGGCACTAATATATAAGAATAATTGTTTCGTTGAAATGTATCAAAATAAGAATAATACCATATTGTCAGAATATTCTATATTTTACAAGAGATAAATAAAAAGAGCAGACACGGGACAATGTGTCTGCTTCTTTTAGTATGGTATACTTGCGTTGGTTAGCAATAGTATATTGCTTAAAATATTCATATCACAAAAAAGACACCTCGTAAAGAGATGTATTAGTATGTTAGAGGTTATTCTTGCTAGTAAATCAAGCTATATTTTATATACAAAATTACTTATCAAATAGATTTTTCCATTTTGGGTATCGTCTCGTTTTTCAATGACTCTATAATTTTTACCTTGCACTT
>OBJZ01000198.1_pt1 | contig 26127 bp, 22 predicted proteins | sample 1481641 | NCBI WGS metagenome assembly OBJZ01 (sample SAMN02364493, study PRJEB22542) | human gut metagenome | isolation source: fecal sample | host: premature infant | place: USA: Chicago, IL | collected 2012-01
ACAAAACAACACCCAAGAAGGCGCAATAGCCACCGGCAAATTCTTCATCGAAGCCCATGACTACGCCATCCAAACCGGAGACATGCAACCACTCCACGAAGTGCTACTAAAAGATGGGGATGCAAACGAAAGCATTAAAGAATTAGAGAAACGCCTGAATGAGAAAGGAACCTGGGTCGGGGAGAAGGCCACGAAGGAACTGGTGGCTGTAGAACCACAGAACGACGAGAGCTTTTTCCTCCAGTTTTTAGTTACACAACCGCCCCATACTCACTCAACTAACAAGACCGAAAAGGCACCCAAGAAAAAATTTGATTACGCGATGAATCTGGTTTATAAGTCCGATCGATGGCAGATAAAGTCTTTGGCCAGCAGGTACGCAAATGACGAAGAGGGACAGGACAATGGTTCGCACTAAGCAAATTGCAACACTTTGCACCCTTTTGCTGCTCTTATTATCACCAGCGTCCGCATTCGCCGCAGATTCATCGGATATAGATTTTTTAGTATCTGGAAAGAATAATTCCTTAGAGTTTAAAGTGTCTAAAACGCATTCTGGTTCTGTGGGGTCTTCGTTTTCTGGTGGGGGTTCTTCTTCTGGGTGGGTCCCACCCGCGGTAGGCGCCGCAGCCTACAAACCCCAACCAGTATGCACACTCGGACCACAAACACCCCTAAGCATCCTCAGCGCAGCCATCTCCACCACCACCGCAACAAGCCTGCTCAGCACCTACAAATGCACCACCCCCACAAACCCCACAAACCCAAACCAGGCCAACCCCACACAAGCAGCCATAGCCGCCATCCCCGAAACAATAAACCACTGGGCCAAAACCGCCAACCTCAAAACCCCCAAGTATCCAGACAACCCAACACCAAAAAAGTCCTCCCCGCCACACCCCCAGTAATCGCCTACACTAACGCCACCGTCCAACACCAAAACCTAAAAGTAGGCCCCCTAAACGTAACCATCACCGCCCGCCCCACCAAATATACTTGGGCCTGGGGAGACAACACCACCACCCAAACCCACACCCCCGGCGCCGCCTACCCCAACCAAACCATCACCCACGAATACGCCCCCGCCAAAAAACGCCAAATCACCCTCACCACCACCTGGGAAATCTACTACCAAGCCCCCGGCCTACCCAGCGCAAAACTAGACCAAAACCTACAAACCACCTCCCAATCCACCCCCTTCGAAGTCACCAACACCACCACCGTCCTAACCAACGACGCCGAAAAAGAACAAGGCCACTAACACCACACACCACACCCACACCACACACCCACACCACACGCCCTCACCAAACCCCAATACACGGCCTCGCCGCCCCAGAATGAAACTGCTTTTACATGCTTGCCACTAAAGACCGCAACAAAAGAAAGGGAGCCTATTGTTTAAAGAAATACGAGATCTTAAACCTGCTTCCGTATCGATATTCGTATTGGGTTTGGTAGCGTCATGGCTTTTTTCTCTTTCTCTTGGAATGACAATCGTTGGCGCGCAGGCTTCTAAAACAGATGCTGGCCAACAGTTCTCGGCGGTGGGAGGGCTTCAAATCGCTCTAACGACTCTGGCGGTGCTAATGTGTTTGCCCTCTGTTGTGAAAGTAGCCATACGCCGTGACTCTCGCCGGATAGCTCTTTGGCAGGTTATTGGAGCCTCCCCCAGAAGCGCTAGAGCGCGATATTTGTCAATAGTTGCTTTTAGTGCACTTGCTGGATCGGCAGTGGGAGGCTTTTTAGCGTTTCTATCCTGGCCTTCATTCGGCAAAGTCATAGCTTATACGGGATTTTTGATGCTACCTGCCCTATCAGATCCTCTAACCGTGTGGGCTTGGACCTTTGGGCCTGGTACCGCTTTTATAGTGTTGATTTTGGCTTTACTGTTGGGAACTAGGCAGCTGAATAAAATAGAACCTGTAGAGGCGGTAGCAGAAACCCCTGAGCCAGTTCCCTCCCGGCGCGTTGGCCGCGCAATATTTTCCATTATTATTGTCTTCGGCATGATCGCTAGTTACATTGCCATTGCAGCGACACCAAAGATTCAGGACCCGCAGAAGCTGAGCGGCCTCCTGTCCTCTTATTGGGGCACAGCTCTTGGGCTGTTGATAGCCTACGGCATATCTGATCGAGCTATCGTCAGGCCAGTCGTACAACTCGTGGGGCACCTAATCCCCCTAGCTAACCTAGATAGTTGGGTAATTGCTCGTACCTCTGCCCGCCGCCGCGCCACCCTGTCCACATCGGTGATCACCCCCCTCGTAGTAGCGGCAGCATCCGTTGGGAGCGTCTTCGGCATGGTCAATCAAACCAAGAACGTCACAATCGCCCTGGGAGCAAAAGAGGCGGACCTGCAAGTCAGCCCAACCAGTCAAATCGTGCTGATCTTTAGCGCTCCCGTAGTTATCGCAGCATTCTCCGGCGTTATTGCGGTATATCTGACGAATCGATGGAGGAAACACGACATTGCGTTGCTTGGCGCCTTGGGGGCAAGCGCATCCTCTATTAGATGGTCCGCAGTTTTTGAATGCCTAATATACTTCGTCTCAGCCGTCCTGATCTCAACACTAATCTTGGGGATCAACGCTGCGGCCATTGGCGCGGCGCTGGGACACGGACCGGTCCCTAAGGCGGGCCCCGTGTGGGTAGGAAACGAAACATATTACCTGCTAATAGCAGGCTTTTCACTACTAGCATTCTCGATTGTAATCCCGACATTCCACGAAACAAAGACGATCGACGTGGCCGCCATCGTTCAATAAGGAAATGTGATGAACAATATTATTGCAACCCAGGATTTAAAGAAATCCTTTCCAATAAATAAGAAAGAACGAGAGCTCGTTCTTAGAGGAATTGATTTCTCTGTTTCCGAAAAAGAGTTCGTATCTATCGTCGGCCCTTCAGGATCGGGAAAATCTACGTTTCTTTATTGCATTTCTGGGCTCATGCAAGCGGACTCAGGGCACGCCCTCCTATGCGGCGTCGACTTGGTAAAGGCTTCTAGAAATGAACGAAGCCAGGCGCGCCGAAAAAACGTGAGTTTCATATTTCAAGATTATAATCTGGTGGACTCCATGACAGCAGTGGAAAATGTCAAGCTGGGGTTGCGTTTCGTTTCTAAGAAATTAGCAAAATCAGAACTAGATAACTTGTTCGAGAAGTTTGGCTTGTCCAAGCGAAAGAACTACTACCCTGCCCAGCTCTCAGGGGGACAACGCCAACGGGTAGCAATAATTAGAGCTCTAGCTGTGAAGCCTCACGTAATTTTTGCCGACGAGCCAACAGGGGCTTTAGATTCTAAATCCAGTGCCCTAGTAATAGATGAACTTTCTAAGCTTGGGCGCCAAGGCACCGCGGTTGTTATGGTGACCCACGATCTGGATGTGGCAGCTCAGGCGCAGCGGGCCGTTGTGCTACGCGATGGGGAATTAGTGGAAAATGTTACCCATCCGACGCGGGAACAATTATTCCTAAGTTCAAGGGGCCAAGCCCAAGTTTAGGGGGCGAGCCCAGCCGCCCTCGCACTAAAGAAAATAACACACCGCGGCTACCGCACCTTCACCTCCAACTGTCAGGGGTAGGTGGCACAATGTGGTTATGCCTATCCAGATGACTGACGATTTTGTCCGCGCGCTCGACCTGTTGCGTCAGGGCCGGTCACTGTTCATCACTGGCAATGCGGGAACAGGCAAATCCACTCTAATACGGCATTTCGTCCAACAGACCACAAAGAACGTGGTGGTAGCCGCACCTACGGGGGTGGCAGCGCTGAACGTGGGCGGTTACACCCTGCACAGGCTTTTTTCGTTCGCCCCCTCTACTACGGTTGACGAGGTGCGCATGGGGCAGGCGGCGCCAGGCAGGTTCGCTGGGCTGATTTCGCAGCTCGACACTCTGATTATCGATGAAGCTTCTATGGTGCGGGCCGATCTGTTCGACATGGTGTGTTACTCGTTGGAACGATACGGGCCCAAACCCGGTTCGCCACTGGGTGGGGTGCAGGTGGTGCTCGTAGGCGACCTGTATCAACTGCCACCGGTAGTTACTACCGCCGAAGAAGCATATTTTTCTGACGCCTACTCCAGCCCCTACTTTTTCTCGGCAGCTCACTATTTCCCGGAGCGCTTCCCCACAGTACAGCTCACCCACCAGTTCCGCCAAGCAGGGGATTCAAACCTTGCCTCCCTGCTGGGCGAACTGCGTTCAGGGGACGTCAACGAGCAGGTTATGTCCGCTTTGAACGCACGCGTCGACCCTGATTTTGAACCACCCAAAGGCGAATTTTGGCTTACCATAGCAACCACCAACAGGGTAGTGAGGGCGCGCAACCGCCGCCGCCTGGACGCCCTCGACGGGCAGTTGCACACCCATTTTGCTGCCCGTAGCGGCGACACCAAACGCTTCGAAGCTCCCACCGAGGACAAGCTGGAGTTCAAGGTTGGCGCCCAGGTGATGCTGCTCAATAATGATGCGGCTGGCAGGTGGGTGAACGGCTCACTGGGGGTGGTCGAATCCGTGGCCTTCCCCGAAGGAGACATTGAGGTGCAGGTGCGGCTGCGCAGTGGGAAGGTTGTGTCCGTCGGGGTGCACACGTGGGAGGTGACGCGTCCGGCGCTTTCGGCAGGTTCGCTCACTAACCAGGTGGTGGGCACATTCACGCAGCTGCCGTTCAAGCTTGCCTGGGCCGTCACCATCCACAAGTCGCAAGGGCAAACCCTCGAGCACGCCCTAATTGATCTGTCCGGGGGGATTTTTGCTCCCGGCCAGCTCTACGTGGCCCTGTCTAGGTGCAAGTCCCTGAAAGGAATCGTTTTGCGCCGGCAGATTCGCCCTCGGGACGTGAAAGTGGACCAGCGAGTGCGCGAGTTTTTAGCGGATCGCCTTGGCAAGCACACCCGGAAGCGCACGTTTTTGGGGGCGCTGTTTTGTGGCCGCGAGGACGGGTTCCAGCGCCCGCTCGAGGTTGCGATTTTGCGCGAGGACGGGTGGGCGTTCACGTCCCTTGTGAACCCCACGCGGGATGTGGGCGACGCTGCTGAACGCTACGGCGTGAGTGCCGCAGATTTACAATTGGCGCCCACCCTGGCCCAGCTTTGGCCCGCGATTGAGCCGATAATTGAGGGCACGGGCGTGGTCACGGCCAACGCCCGCCACGCGCTGAAGGTGTTCGATGACGAGTTGAAGCGGACGGGGATTGTGGCTCCGCTAAAGCATTTTGCCCTCGCGCAGGTTAAGGGGAACGCGCATGCGGAGACCGCCTTCGAAGTGGCGTCGTTGGCTGCGTCGGGTGCCGTAGAGGGCGACTTGTACGCATACCAGCCAGCCACCACCGGCGTTTCGGGGTGGGCGCTGCCGCGCGGGGCCGGCAAGATTGTGCCTTTCGGTTACGTGGAAGTGGTGGCAAAAATGTTGCAGGAGCGGCTCCAGAACATGGATCTGACCGCCGAATCTTGCCAAATAGTCGACCGTTTCAATGCCGAATACGACCAGCATGTGCGCTACCGTTACGCCGGATTACAAATGCCGTTAGCGGACCTGCTAAAGCAGGGAACCCGGGTTTGTTTCACGGGCACCGCCTACGACGGCACCAAAACCTACGAGCGTTCAGACATGGAACTCCTCGCCGTATCAGCCGGGCTAGAAGTAAAATCTTCAGTAACCAAAACCCGCTGCGACCTGCTGATCGCTGCTGACACATCCAGCATGTCCGTGAAAGCCCGCAAGGCACGCGCGTTAGGCAAGCCAATCTACAGTGCCACCGAATTCCTCACCTGGGCCAAAGTCCAAGGCGAAATCTAGTATTTTGCTAGGGCCGGGGTGGCGCGGTAGGGGCCCCGCTATACCTTTGCAATTGCTTTCCGCCAGCGCGGGGGCATGCTATGCTCGCAGGTGCGGGCCGATAGGCAGCCCACTAGGGGCAGCCGATTCGGCCCGCACTCATGCCCCCGCTCGCGCGGGGAAAAGCGACCTTTTCTAGCTCGCAAACCTCGCTGTAAGGAATTACCCCCGCTCACGCGAGGAAAATACGGGGCCACCAGCAATTCTACAGGGCGATTACTCGTTCTCGCGTGGCTACAGCTCGTCTGAACTAGAACGGTTCCCGAGCCGCCCAACCGAGGCAAGCTCGCACACGCCCGATGCTAGTGCGCTACTAATTGAATACCATCTATGTCTACTATCTGCCTGCTAGCATCGCCACACGTGCGAACTTCAAACCCTTGTTCGTTTTCATTGTTAGAAACAATTAGTGTCATGGCGCCCCCGCTTGCTGCCTCATTGCAGCGTTCCCAAAGATTTTCAACTACAACAGGTGAAGCGTTACCTACGTATACCCCTTGAGAAACTTCGGACAGGAATCTACTTAGGTATCCGTGTAGATGCTCCGGTATTGCAGTAGCCGTGACAACAGCAAACATCACGAGTCCTTGCCATACTGAATATGCCCCGCTACCTCTTCCCCGACCGATCCGATCAAACGGTCGTCGTCACGACGGGGAAGATGCGGTGATAGAACCTGCATTAGAGCATCCAAAATCCCAACCACTATCTGTTTTTCGAAGATGGCTTCCCTAATTTTCCTTCGAACGAATATAAGTGGGTCTTCAGCAGTTGTCGCAGAAAAAGCTAGCGGTATGGTCATAGTTGGTTTATACAGATCAGCTAAATCAAAAAGTAATGATCGCACATTGCCTCTATGTATTATTCCGAGTGCAGGATTTACCCCTATCGCAGAACAGGCCGCCCCAGCGCAGCCGTAAAGTATCGAATTCGCAAGATTCAAACTGACATTCACTACGTCGTCTCCGTTAGAATCGCGCCTAAATCCCTTTATTCCGTACTTCTTAGCTTGTGTTTTGTACACGTTACGTATAGTGCGCCCTTCAAGGCCCCGCATCGCATTAATGGTTCCGCCGGGCATATTTTCGATGCCTAATTGCAGCTTATATAGGTATAGGGCAGCCTGAATCTGATGTTCCTCGTTGGCAACCAGACGGGCTTGCGCTATAGCCCATTTCGCCGATGAGGTTAGGGGGCTGGCGTGAGTGTAACAACTTATTCCTCCCCCGCCACAGAACATTATTACTACGCCTGATCTTGCGCATGAAACAGCAGCAGCGTGGCTCAAGCTCGTTCCCGGCCCCAGCAAAAGCACTGCCATACCCGCAACAGGAAGTTGTAACTTGGTAGTTTTAGGGCCATTCCGATCGTGGTCTTCGCCCTCGCTTATTGCAATAACTCCAGTGCGATCTTGACGAATTAGGCAGTATTCCAAATAGAGGTAACTAATCCTATCTTCCAATCTAACCTGGTGGTTAGTGGGAATAGTTGAAAATGTCAACGCATCTTGGGAGTAGGGCACTAGTTATCACCGACAGTTAAACCCACGTTCGGGTCATAGAATTGGAGCGCGTTCGGAATGAAGTAATATCTTGCTAAGAGCGATTTTGATTGTGTTAGAGCTACTTTCTCTGCCAGAACAGCCGCATATTTGCTGCCTTCTGGTATAGGAATTGAACCACGCATTGCAGCCTTGATCAGCTCCTGGTCACTACCACGTGCGGCTAAGAGTTTCTCTGCACTACCTTCCCATCCGCCGGGTATAACCCCAGTCGGATCGCCCAATATGCATTGAATGGTATTTCTTTTTATGAATCTGGTGGACGCCTCGTCCTCGCTGGATTGTTTCGGGGCTGTCATTGCTATCAGCGTCCCCAACGTCACCCCTTTTTTCGTAAGGTCACCGAGTTTGTTTGCAACAGCCAGGCCTTCTTGCGCTTTGAGTACTTCGTCTGCGAGCTGTTCCGTTGCTCCCTCAAAATCTTCAGCGATAGTATCTAAAGTTACTTTCGAATAATCAATAAAGTCCTGGCAGTCATCGGGCATTTTCATCATGTGGTGGCCGTTGAGCCAGTTCCAGGTACGGCGCAGTTCCGCATCAAAATAAGGGCGCACCTGGAAACCAGCATCATTGTCGATCTTCACAACAGTCATAGGTAGGTGCACAGCGCCTGGAATCCTGAGGGTTCGATTTATATCTTCACGCCGCCAAACACGGCCAGCACGTTGAATTAGCGAGGGCGCCGGACACAATTCCGTCCTCATTACGTCTAAGTCAATATCTAGTGATGCCTCAATTGCTTGGGTACCCACCACTGTTAGGCCTTCACCTTTTTTGCCTGGCCCGATAGTTTTTTCTAATAGCTCAGCGTTTTGCCTGCGATGTTCTGCGGTCATACGCGAGTGCAAGATGATTGTGTGGTCACCTATTTCCTTGGCCACTTTTTGTGCCCGCTCTACGGTGTTACAGATGATCCCAATGCGTGCTTTAGGGTATTTAGCGCGCATCTTTTTCACCCAGGTTACGTGGTTTGGGACCAATGCATCGTAGGAGCTATTTTCGGTGGTGAAAGCTATTTTGTATTCGCGCACTGTTGGGATAGAGAGTTTACCTTCACACTCGCCAACCTGGAGATTTTCTAAGGCAGGAAACTGGGCTTTATCGGTTGGAGGCTTCCCACAGTAGGCGTTCAAAAAGTCAGTGCGCTGTTGGCTAGGAAGTGTTGCAGTCAGTAGTGTCACGCGTGTATTTGTTGCCCGCAACCATGCTAGGAGATTCTCTACGAGTTTCGTTTGGTAAGGGTCCAACGTGTGCGCCTCGTCAATTACTACGTGCGCGTTAGCTAAAGCAAGTAGACGCAGATGGGTCCATTTTGCCGGCAGAGTCGCTAATAACCCTTGATCCACTGTGCCTACGCATATGGGTGCTAGCAGGCGGGAACTGCCGCTTTTCACGAAATCTGTGTAGTATAAACCGCCCTCTTTTTTATCGGAGGCAACGGTAACCGGTTGCGCGTAGAGATCTTCGACTGATGCTAATCCGTGCGCCAGGGCGGCCACGTTAGGCGTGTGCTCATAGATTTTGTGGATTCTACGCATCAAAGCGTTTGAAGTCGCTTGCGTGGGAAGCAAAAAGATCAGGCGTTCGTCCCGGGTGGAATGACGTAATATGGCCGCTTCAGTTTTCCCGCCCCCGGTAGGGGCCATAACGTTCCAGATGCCTCCCCCTACTCGCAGAGCTTCTTCTTGCATTGGCCTAGGTTGGTTCCCGCCAAGTATCTCGGCAATTGCAGCCTGCTGGTTTTCCCATCCCTTATAAATCCCAAGGGTGTTTTTTATTCGCTCTAACGCGGAGGTAGCTGCCTTGTCGATCCAGTGTTTTGGCTTTTCAAGGCTAATTTGCCCATCAGCGGCGAGGTTAGCGCGCGCCTGCACCCAGTCGGTTCCCGAAGCTATCCGATCGGCTAATATTACTAGCCCCGCCAGGAGCACAGTAGTAACTCCCGAGGCCAGCCTGGGTAATTCACTAATGCCGCACGCGGTTTTTATTGCCTCTAGGAGGTCCCGTTGAATGGGTTCCCAGTTACGTGTCGCCAGGATTTGGTCAAGTTCTTGTTCCTGCCGTTCCTCTTCGGCAGGTTCTGTAAAGCGCCCGTGGTGGCCAAGCGCAGGTATCCCCCACCAGGCGCGGCGCAAGTTTGTACCAGCCTCGAGCGGTTTCGGGCTTAACGCGATCGCACCCACGCGCTCATGCCTGGTCAGATAGGGTTTAGCACTTGGTGGTACCGGAATTTCGTCCTCATCTAAGAAAGTGCACTGCTCCTCTTGTAAGATGGCCGCTCGGATACGCTCAAAAGCCTCATTGCTGTTGCGCGGTTGGGCCTGAAAGTAAGGGTTTGCCTTGCCAATATCATGCGTACCGGCGATGTAGGCAATTATCTTTACCGTCTCTGTTTGATCGCCGTCAGATAAGTCTTCGGCAATTTGCTCGCGCAGCCCTGGCCGCAGCCAGCCCATGTAAAGTTGCTTGGCAATTGCCGCCGTATCCAGCAAGTGAGCAAGCAGCGGGTACGGGCGGTCTAGCCCTATCTCTTTCGCCCAAATCCGCTGGTGGGTGTCCACCGCTACCGCACTGCTTGTACAGATAGCAGGCCACAGCCGTAGGATTTAGCCCTGCCCACGCCGTTGATAATAAGGTTTTCTAAAGCGTCCGAATCGCCCACCTTAGCCACTCCGTCTATTGTGTCTACCTGAACTAACACGCCGTTCTTGTTTTTCCCATTGCGGTTTGCGCCCAAGAGTTGGCGCTGGTGGGAGACAATTTCAATTTCGTTTAGAGCGCCCCGCAGCTTACCTGCAAGCCACTCACTGAGGTGGGGCACGCCCTCTGGCGCTTCTTCAAAATCGGCGGGTATCGGGGTTACGCCTTTGGCGCCTTTTCGTTGAATTGCGTTTACCGCAAGCCGGAAACGGACCACACTTCCCGAGGGCGGAGGCGTCAGATCAACTTCTTTGATTTCTATTTGCCCTACAAGATCACCTTCCTGAGGCCGCGCCAAGGACTGGACCAAAAAATAGGGGGCCTGACCTGGCAGAAATTCAAAGCGAAAGAGAATTTTGCCATGTTCACGAGGGTTAGCATTGTTGGTCTGCCCAAACAGTGCCATGACTGCCCTGTGCCGGAAGTTAGGATCGTTCACATCCCAACCCTTACTTGGTTTATGGGCGGCACCTCTACCGAGCGCGGCGTGCACTGGAAAGCGTGTAAGGAAAGCCGTTGTACCCAATTCATCCTCTTTTCTACTGACGAACTAGTAGTATTTCACCGCATCAGACTAGTAAGATTAACTGTCTTTCACACTAGCCTAAAAACCGGCCTGAGCGAAGACTTATTTATAATTTTTTATAAGCTTGCTATAGGTGGGGGTACCACGTGCTAGCCTTCAAGAAACAGAAAGGAGCGCTAGTGAAGTACAACGCTTTGCGTGGCCCTAAGTGGATAGGCCTAGCCACCGGACCGGCAACGGTAGAAGAGGCCTTACTAGCTGCGCATACTACTAATCTAGACCCCAACGTGCCCGGCTACGAATACGGCGCACAGCTCCGTTTCTTGGCATATCTTTTGCCGCTAGTTCTAAGGAATATTGATTCTTCCATTGTAGATACAGAAGAAAAATATATAGACTCAGACGAACTACTGGAAAACGGTTTACCAGCAGCGGTCGTGAATAAAACTCTAGACAAGCTGCTTGAAGTATCGTATTTAGACAGTCCTGATAAGCCGTTTATGCAACAGCCGGCTGCCAAACATCCTGACTCAACAACTAAGTTTCGCCCCAAAGAGGACACAGTCCGAAAATTGCTCCCCACGGTGCCTTCTGAGCAAGGCGATTCTTTTTGGGACCTTTCATTGCCCGAGCAGGAATCCCTACACTCAGCTTCCGCGGCTAGATCCTTGGTGGTGCACAGTTTTTACTCCATGGCAGGGAACGGAAAGTACGCTAACCGAAAAATGCAGATGGGAGCCCCAGGGATACGATTTTTGGGCAAAGAAAATAGCGCCACAGAAATATTTTGGCGAGGCCGCAACCTCTTGGAAACCCTCTTAGGACTGATTCCTTGGAAGTGGGTACAGGGGTCTGGCCTACCTGCATGGGCAGATAGGGAAGGCCGGGAATCAAAGTCCGCTGATGGGCATCATCCGCTCTGGTGCGCATCTTGGAGTTCTAACGCGCCCGCTTGTCGCTGGGAGAACGGTAGGCTCCTACAAGTTCGCATAGGAGGCATACCCGAGCAATGGTATGCACTCGAAATGGGAACACATAGCGGTTCTTCTGCCGAGCGAAAGGCCGCCGCAAAAGCCTGGTGGGATACCAGAAATTTAACCGACCCCCTTTATTTGTACATAACCGGCAACGATGGTAAGCCACACGCCGCAAGAATGGACATAGGTGACGACCCCACAAAACTTGCCGTAGAGTGGGCCGCTCGTCAAAACATACCCAAGTTTGCTGGTCGAGACTGTTTAGCACCGGTCCCTCGCGCACACCGGAGCCTATGCTTCATTAGGCACCAAATAGGGAAAACGGCACAGTCTCCAGGAATTTTAGCGTCAGTTGTATATTTCCCAGATCCCTCCAAATGGGTACTGGACCTGAACGAAGAACTGCAAGCTGCGGTTCGCGACTGTGCCCTTATGATTCAGGGCTTACTTCGCGCGGTAAGTGCTCCTTTCCGGCGGGCACGTAAGGAAGACACAGATCCTGAAGGGCGCAGTTACGCACTGGATCCGCTTGCTACTAGAAAAACCGACGTAGTAAATGTTTTTTGGCGCAATATCAGCGACGTATACCAAGACTTTATTCGCAGTATCCAAGATACTGAATCCTCAACATTGCCCCGCGAGCTATACCAGAGGGCAGTGGATGCTTCTTTATCAGCATTTGACGAAATAACAGAAGCCTACGCTCAAATTTATCCCGATCGCATCGGATTCGTTAGAAGTAGAGTGTCCTATAACCTCCGGAAAACGGCTAACCTGATCACTCCAAAGAAAGACGTGAAGAAATGAACGAAGTGAGTTCGACGCCGGCATATAAAGAGCTCGTTTACAAGATTCTTAACTGGAGGGAGGAGGGAAGGCGACGTGAGCTTTCAGCCATCCGCAAGGGGGCCGTTAGCCAGACCGAGTTCTACGCCTACCCATACGTTATTCCTTACGCTCAGAATCCTGAACGTGACGATGAACGCATTGCGTTGCTTCGTGTTGCAGCCATTATTGCTGAATTCGCAAACGTGCCACAGGCTGAAGCCGAGCTACGGAAACATACGCTCGGGCTCTGGGTACGCCAGGTTGCGGCAGCCCGGTCAGATCTTCGCGGTAGCGACACTGTTATCGAGAATCGGCTTACATACATCCACACCCAACCACTCGAGCAGGCTATTCTGACTATTAGACGTATTTTTCAGATAGCATCCTCCAACAAAAACGCTTGTCCGGCTATCGACTACGTAAATTTACTTCATACCTTTTTAAGGTGGGGAAAGGGAGTATCACAAACCTCAAAACAATCACGATTGCGCATATTGCGCGATTATTACTCCTTTGTTCCACAAACCTCAGAATTAAACAAACCCTTAGAACAAACAGATCACGAGGACTAATATGTACCGCAATCTTACTCTGCACATCCTTACCCCAGTCAGCTATTCCAACCTCAACCGCGATGATTCCGGCGTTCCTAAGCGTATATATCAAGGGGGCGCTTTGCGGGCCATGCACTCCTCACAGGCTATAAAAAAGGGGATTCGTACTATCTACGAGAATGCCTCACTCGACACATCTGTACGATCAGGGGCTTTGGCAGACGAAGTGCTACGCACAGCTTTGAAGATCAAACAAGATGCCGATCAAAAACAAGTATTGAAACATGCGAAGAAAATAATCGGTTCTCTTACCAAGAGCTCGTCGTCGGAGAATGAGGCATCTCGCTCCTCTTGGATGAGCCAAGAAGAGATCCAGACTGCAGCAACGGCCGCTCTTGCCAATTCTGACAGTGATTTCATTGCCGATGGACAGACTGGCAGCCTTGCTATTGCTAGCTTCGGCCGGATGTTCGCCAACAAAGCTGAAAAAGGCACAGAGGCAGCGCTGAGTGTATCCCCCGCACTCACAACTCACCAGGCCAACATTGACAACGACTATTTCTCCACCACTGACGATATAAGGGAACGCAACCATCAAACTGGCGCTACCTTCCTGGGGGTCGCGAACTACACGAACGGCATTTTCTACAGAACCGTGACCATAGACCGCGAGCAGCTGAAAAAGAGCTGGACAGGCTTTGGCAAGGCTGACTCCGAGTCAAATCTGCGCGAACTCATAAACGCTATTCTTTATGGGCAACCTCGAGGCAAAGAACACTCAACAGCCCCGTATGCAATGCCTGCGGTAGTTGTTGTAGAAGAGCAGCGCTACCGCACCGCATATGACTTTGAAACGCCGGTTGAGCCGGCCGAGAGCGGTGGTTACCTCGAATCTAGCGTTCAACGTCTTGCCGAGCAATACGCTGCCGCGCGGCGATTCGATCCGGACAACTTCGGGCCTTGCCAGATCGTTTCCGGCACCTACGGCAATCTCGACGGACGCTTTGGAGACCTACGTGTGGCCACGAAGAAGGAGCTTGTAGATGCTGTAGTCGCATGGATCGGTTCTGATGAGTAAGTCCATATACCTTCGGCTAGCCGGCCCATTACAATCGTGGACCGGCATGAAAATAACCGGCAACGTGGCGCATACTAACCGCTTTCCCACAGCTAGCGGTTTGAAAGGTCTCTTAGCTGGGGCACTGGGATATAAGCGTGGGAGCTGGGAAGACTGGTTAGATGAGGTTTTCTTTTCGGTACGGCAAGATCGGCCCGGTCGCGTAGTTGACGAATTCCAAACCATAAACCCGCCGTACAAAGAAGAGATGTTCCGCAGGCGCATCATTATCGCACATAATCTACGGGCGAGCGATAAAAGCATGAGCTTTACTCCTGATGCTCAAAGCGGCACCGCAATTTCGAAACGGACGTATCTAGCTGACTCTGAATTTATAGTTCAGATTACTTGTGCTGACCATACTAAAGATATTGCAGCCGCCCTACGTGACCCCACATATAGCACCTACCTAGGCAGGAAGGCATTCGCACCTTCCTTTCCATTTTACCTTGGTATAGGTCCCACAAAAGATTTCGCGAAATTGCCACTATTCGTAACGAACAGCAACTCAAAAGAACGGTTCGCCACTATAAAGGACTATGTTCCCGGACAGGAATTAGCACCTAGACGCCAGCAATTCACCACTGTTGGCACACGAGAACAATGGTACGCAAGTCTGAAGGAAAAGCTGCAGCTCTAACGCCTAAAAGACTCAGGAATGGTTGCTGACGCGGCCCCTACGTTGATCAATCACAGGGCATGCAACTTACGACAGGGAATATCCTTAAATAGCCTGAAACCAATACGGTTAGGTGTAGATAAGAATGGCCACTACTGCAACTAAATGCAACAGCTACAGAAACGGCTAGGATATATTAAACGATTATTCCTACATGTATCTGAGTTACGCGTAACTGGCCGCTGAACAGCCCTCGAGTAGCATTTACCGAAATTTCTCCCTGTTTTGTTCTCCCGGGTAAAAGGACCTGTCCGCCCCATATAGCGAGACTTCCCAGGAATTACCCCCGCTCGCACGGGGAAAGGGCGCTTAGTCCCTTGAGAGTCTTTTGTAGCTGGGAATTACCCCCGCTCACGCGGGGAAAAGCCCGCCCAGCCTGGCACGCGCACAACCGAAAGGGAATTACCCCCGCTCGCGCGGGGAAAAGGCAACCATGTTCCAAAGGCTTTCATTAGACCAGGAATTACCCCCGCTCGCGCGGGGAAAAGGACACTTTTTTTATACATAGCATACGCGGCCCGGAATTACCCCCGCTCGCGCGGGGAAAAGGTAAGCAGCACATCCCCGCCTGCCGCCTGTAGGGAATTACCCCCGCTCGCGCGGGGAAAAGATGCCAACAGCATATTGTTGAATGCTAAACCGGGAATTACCCCCGCTCGCGCGGGGAAAAGCGGTTGGACAGGCATAGGTCGGAGTCCATGTTGGAATTACCCCCGCTCGCGCGGGGAAAAGGTGCCCCCGCCCCGGATCTACCCCAACGTAGGGGAATTACCCCCGCTCGCGCGGGGAAAAGTGTGGGGAGGAAACAAAGGTTACGGTTTCCGCGGAATTACCCCCGCTCGCGCGGGGAAAAGTTGGGCTCAAATCCTGCCGGGTAAGGTAGCGTGGAATTACCCCCGCTCGCGCGGGGAAAAGTGCCCTAATTCAGTATCAATTTTCTGTCTTATGGAATTACCCCCGCTCGCGCGGGGAAAAGGATACTTTGAGGAAATAAAGACCAAAGCGAGCGGAATTACCCCCGCTCGCGCGGGGAAAAGGTGTTTGTAGGCGGAATTGATGCACATTGCTAGGAATTACCCCCGCTCGCGCGGGGAAAAGGTGTTTGTAGGCGGAATTGATGCACATTGCTAGGAATTACCCCCGCTCGCGCGGGGAAAAGCAACGGGCCTTACGTGCAAGCCGGTTTTTTCTAGAATTACCCCCGCTCGCGCGGGGAAAAGTGAGCATTCCCCACCCGGCGGAAAGCACGGACGGAATTACCCCCGCTCGCGCGGGGAAAAGTCTCCTTCAAATTGAATCGCTCTAGGAGCTTCGGAATTACCCCCGCTCGCGCGGGGAAAAGATAAGAGTAGAGTGGGGGGTTGAACCATTGTGGGAATTACCCCCGCTCGCGCGGGGAAAAGATACTCCATCGCCCACCATAGGGACGGCGTGCGGAATTACCCCCGCTCGCGCGGGGAAAAGAAAGGGAATCCGAAAATGGCAAACAAGAACCAGGAATTACCCCCGCTCGCGCGGGGAAAAGCCCCCGGGTCCGCTGACATTGCCGGGCTAACCGGAATTACCCCCGCTCGCGCGGGGAAAAGCCCAACGCTTGCGCTGGCTTACGCCTCGCACTGGAATTACCCCCGCTCGCGCGGGGAAAAGATAATAGGGACATATTACTATCTAATGCCATTAGAATTACCCCCGCTCGCGCGGGGAAAAGGTTAAGAAATTGATTTGCCCTTGGTACGCTTGGGAATTACCCCCGCTCGCGCGGGGAAAAGCCGCCTCAGCCTGCGCCTCGTACTGGGATTTCAGAATTACCCCCGCTCGCGCGGGGAAAAGGGGACGCAGGTAAAATCCCCCCGGCCTCAATAGGAATTACCCCCGCTCGCGCGGGGAAAAGACTAAATGACCTGCGCTTTTGGGCGTCTATATCATTCTTCCATGCTGGTAGCTATCTTACAGTCTGGCGCATGCAAGGCGCGTATCTATACCTAGTAACGCACCATCTAAGTTCTCCAGCTCAGCCTCTGACGCTAGCCTCGGTCAGTTCTTTTTGCGGCTTAGTTTTGCAACTGCGCCCAGGCTAATCATTGCCATGGCTCCTAGCAGGGTGGGTACTAAAGCTGTCGCTCCAGTTGTGGCTAAGAACGAGCCGACTGTTTTTGGCTCACCCGCTTGCCGTCCCGCATCAGACTTGCCGGCGTTTTTGCCCCCAGCATTTTTGCCTTCGCCGCTGGGCCGAGCACCGGGTTGCGAACCAGGCTTTGCCCCAGGCTGCGAACCAGGTTGGGTGCCGGGTTGCGCGCCAGGATCGCTAGTGTGGCCGCCCTCGTCAGAAGCGTGGCCGCCCTCGTCAGAAGCGTTGCCACCCTCGTCGGTACCTGTGGCACCGTCCTTGCTGCCGTCGGCATCCTCACCGTCCTTGCCGCCGTTGGAGCCCTCGTCAGCTCCCCCGGCTGTCGCTCCCGCTCCGATTGGCAGAGTTACTTCCTGTACCTTTTTCCCGGAAACTAGGTCCCAGGCTTCGACGGTCAGGTGGTCGTCGAACACGCGGGCTCGTAGTGAGGACGAACGGTCGTCTTTCAGCGTTTCTTCGTCATTGTCGCCATCTGGAACTATGCCTTCTTTGACGGCGCCCGTGTTGAAGACGGGTATTCCGTCTCCAACATTTTCAGGCAGGGTGTAGCGCCCCCACCAGTCGTTTAGCGTAACAATGTCGTGGGTGTGGGAGGTAAAGAAGGCAACATTTTTGCGTCCACTCAAAATGTCGTTGAGCTCTTCAACGTCGTTGTAATCGTTCTGGTACCAGGCCGAATGCGTACCCGAAACCGTGTTAGCTAACGTGTAGTGGGAAAATATGAGCACCGGCCGCCCTTCGTTTTCCCAGTGGTCCAGCCGCCCTTTCAACCAATCGAGTTGGGCCTGCGACGCGTTCCAAAACGGTTCTTTCCCCTGGGAGGCGTGGTCGTCGTAGTATTCCGTTCCGAGGGCGATGAGCACCACTCCCCCAACTACTTTTTCCGCGTACGGCTTGTCGCGGTCAGCCCAGGTCAAAAAGTTTTTCTGCGCTTTTTCGCTGGATAGTTCTTGCCCGTACTGTTCGTGGTTGCCGCTACCCCACAGTATGTCGGCTCCCGTGTAGGGGTGGGCTTTCAATACCTTTTCGGCTTCGAAGTAGTTCTTATCGCGCATGGTGTCCACGAAATCGCCGTTTACCACTAGCGCCGTACTCTTGTCTTTGAATGCGGAAATGCGGTCCATTGCCCGCCCCCACTTTTTCCCATTTGTTGGGGCGTCGGGATTAGCATGCGTGTCGGAAATAATATCGATAATTCCGGTCGGCTTTTTATCTTCGTATTTATACGGCTTGTGTAGGGCAACATTGTCAATTGCCCACCACTTATCGTTATATGAGTTGTTGTAGTTGAAGGATATTTGCGCCGTTTTGGCTCCGCCCGGCACTTTTACCTCCAGCTCGTGGTGGTTAGAGTAGTCGTTTTTATCCAGTGTCAGCAGGGTTCGGCCTTCCCCGCCGTCAAAGCTAATAGTTACGGTGGCGTTTTGGCCCTTTTTGCCCTGCCGATAGTGGGAGTCGAATCCCAGCACCAGCTGGTTTTGTCCGCCTACCGGAATCTGGGGGCTAACCAGCGCTGTTGAGAAGCTTTCGTCTTTGGCTAGGCGCTGGTGTTCTGATTCCATTACCGCAAAGTTGCCGCTGCCGCGGGTGAACCAGTGGCGTTCATCTGTGCCTGCCGCCCAGGTCCACTGTCGCACGTCTGTGAAGGTCCAGCCTCGCCAACGCTTTTCGCCCGAGGAGGCTTTCGAGGTTTTCACTTTCCACCCTTTGGGCCCGGTGTGTGAGAACCAGTCGGGTAGGTGCAGCTCGTCGAAGTTTTCTGCCCAGATTGTTGCCGGCCTTTCTAGGGTGCCGTTCGCCTGGGTATTGTATTTGCCCATGTCCGAGGGCGCTTTCACGGCCGCTCCCGTGGCTTTCGGTGCCACGGGCACGTCCGCCTCCCCCGCTTGCGCGAGCGGCATCGCAACCATGGTGGCCGCTGCGATGGTTGCCAGCGCCCCTAATTTTTTCGCTCCCATTTTTCCTCCCTTTAGGCCCGGCGGGCCGTGGTGTTTAGGCCCGGTGGGCCCCTCTTCCAGGCCCGCCGTACCGTGTTCTGCTAGCCGCCGGGCCGTGTTCTGCAGGCCGCCGGGCCGTGTTTCTTCCGCGTCAGCCTAGCTAGGCAAAGCAACGCTTCTTTGACCTCTAGGTGAAGGTGGGGTGAACCTGCCCGGGCTCTGCCGGTAGAATTGGGCCCATGTTGCGCGTGATTTTCAATATTTTGTGGCTCTTTATGGCTGGCTTGGAACTGTTTTTTCTTTACATCGCTGCTGGTATCGCCGGGTGCATCTTCATTGTGACTATCCCGGTTGGCGTAGCTTGTTTCCGCATGGCTTGGTATATTTTGTGGCCGTTTGGGCGCAAGGTTGTGCCTAAGCCGGGGGCGGGTGCCGGCTCCGCGCTTATGAATGCTGTGTGGTTTTTGGTTGCTGGCCTTTGGCTCGCCATCGGGCATATCGGCACCGCGTTCGTGCAAATGCTTACGATTGTTGGGATTCCGGTGGCGATTGCGAATATCAAGCTGATTCCCATTTCGTGTTTCCCGTTTGGCAAGCAGATCGTGCCTAACGAGTCTGCCGAGGTCACGGTTCAAACCCCACTGGCTTAGCTTGTTCACGCACAGCAATTACCCTTCCGGGGCCCCGGGGGTCTTGTTAGCGTGAAGGCATGAGTAAAACGGTTGTAATCATTGGTGGCCATGGGAAAGTTGCGCGTATTGCTGGCCCTCTTTTTGCCGAGGGCGGCTACGCTGTTCGCGCCTGGGTTCGCAACCCTGCTCACGTCGACGAGGTTAGTGTTGCCGGCGTGAAGGGTGAGCTGAATTCCATTGAGCAGATGGATCAGAAGAAGATCGCCAAGGAGCTCGAGGGCGTGGACGCTGTTTTGTGGTCTGCTGGCGCTGGCGGTGGGGATCCGCAGCGCACTATTGGCGTGGATCGCGATGCCGCTATCCGCACTATGGAGGCCGCGAAGGCTGCTGGCGTTAAGCGTTTCGTGATGGTCTCTTACGACGGTGCTAACGCCCAGGGCGAGCCCGATAAGTCCAACGATTTCCACTACTACTGGCAGGCTAAGAAGCAGGCTGACGAGCATTTGCGCGAAAGTGGGTTGGATTGGACTATTTTGGCTCCTGGCCCCCTCACTTTGGACGAGGGCACTGGCCGCGTTGGCGCCGAGCCCGGTGCTGACGGTAACCGCCGCATTTCGCGCGCTAACGTTGCGCAGGTTGCCGTTACCGCCATGGACGAGCCGAATACTGTGGGCAAGACTGTGCTTTTGGCTGATGGGGATACCCCGATCGCCGATTATTTGGCAAACCTCAGCTAGGGCTTTACTTTGGGCGGGGCCGGGCTTGTTTCCCGGCCCCGTTTCGTATGCTTACGAGGGCGGGGCCCCTTTTCTCTGCGAGGGCGGGGCCCCTTTTGCGGGCTCGCGAGGGCACGCCCCTGCGAGGCGGGAATAAAAAAAATTGGCACCACAAAAAGTGGTGCCAATGGGCCAGTTGGCCAGTGCTTATGATCTGGGTGTGCGGGGCATTGTTGAGCGGATTGCCGCATAGATGGTTACGAGTGCCAGGATCATGGCTACGAACCAGGTGATCATTGCGGGCGCCCACCTGCTGATGAACACAGGCCCTGAGCTGATCATGCACAGTACAGGGATCATAATCGCACTGATTAGTAGTAGGTTATTCTGTTTGATGCGCGGCTTGTCGGAGTCGCTATTGCGGCTCATTTTCAATCCTCTTTTCCAGATTCCCGTCCTTGCGGAAACTTCACTTACAGCACGTTGGCTGGCATCACCGACCATGTGACGCACCTCTATTTTACGCCCTCGCCTGGACATTTTCCACTCTTTGCCACCGCTAGAGCACCGGGTAAGGACCTTCCGCCTACGCTTACTTCAGATTTAACTTTCACCGCCCTAGGCAGATTCCTCTGCACGGCCCACTCCCCAAGGGCGCTGCTCTGTTTCGGTTAGGTACCTTATAATTTATCTGAACTCTGTTACAGATCCGCAACTAGGCAGGCGCGATGGGTTTCGAAAAGAACCTCAACTCCGATCTCTCAGCTGAACGGAAAATCATTATCCGCACTTTGATCCCTCTGGTAGAACCTCTTCAGGCTGTTTTACCTGCCCCTAGCGAGGTTGTACTCCACGACCTTTCAAAACTGCCAAATTCTATTGTTGCGATCGCGGGTAATATTACCGAACGCAGTATCGGCGGGGTTGCTACGAACACTCTTATGCAGGATGCCTCTTCCGGGAATCTGGATACCAAATACAACTACAACACTAAGGCTGCCGACGGCAGCGACGTTTCCTGTTCGACAATTGTTTTTCGCGCCTCGAACAACGTTCCAGTTGCCGCATTGTGCGTAATTAAAGATGTTTCAGTTTGGAAGAATCTGCAGGAGGCTTTGAGCTCGCTAATTCCTCCCGCGGTCGTGGACAATGCGCAAACTCCGCCGCCGGATGCAGAAGTTTTTAGCAAAGATGTTGACGAGCTCGCGGCAGATTTACTGAAAAGTGCTATTGCTAGGGCTGGCTCCCCTGTCGCAAATATGACTAAGAGCCAAAAAATAGCGGTGGTGGCAGATCTTCAAGATCGCGGTTTTTTCGTTTTGAAAGAGTCGGTTGAAAAGGTTGCCAGCGCGTTGGAGGTTACGCGTTTTACTATCTATAACTACCTAAAGGAGCTTGGCAACAGGAAATAGGTTGGGCGTTGCGCACGATCGCCACGCGGCTTTCACACACAACGCCCAGTCCTAGAAGCATTACCTTTGCCGGTTACAGGATTTGGTCGAGCCCCTGTTTCAGGTCGGCAATAATGTCAGAGGTTTCTTCAATTCCTACCGATAGGCGCAGCAGCCCGTCGGTTACCCCCTGTTTGGCGCGTTCTTCAGGGCTCATGCAGGCGTGCGACATTGCCGCCGGGTAGGAAAGAATTGATTCGACTCCGCCTAGGCTGACAGCCAAGATTGGCAGTTTCAGCACTTGCGCCAGCTTGTTCACGGTCTGCCTGTCGGCCACCTCGAAGGATAGTACGGCGCCGCCGCTGGAGGCTTGCGACATGTGTAGTTCATGCGCAGGGTGCGATTCCAACCCCGGGTAGTGCAGTGCTTTTACCGCCGGGTGGCCTTCTAGCATCTTTGCAATTTCGAGGGCGGATTTACCTGACTGGGCCATTCGCAGCCCCATCGTCTTCATTCCGCGCATAACCAGCCAGCAGTCTTCAACTCCTAGCGTGCCTCCAAGTGCTTTCTGCAGCAGGAATATTTTTTCTGCCAGGGCGTCGTCGCTGGTTATTACCATGCCTGCGATTACGTCGGAGTGGCCGTTGAAGAACTTGGTTGCCGATTCGATTACAACGTCTACGCCTAGGTCTAGAGGACGCTGGAATAGCGGGGTCATAAAGGTGTTGTCGGCGATGGTTACCAGGCCGTGGCGCTTGGCTATTTCTACTACGCCTCTAATGTCGGTTACGTTTAGCAGCGGGTTGGAGGGCGTTTCTAGGTAGATGCCTTTCGTGTTTTCTTTGATTGCCCCTTCCCACGCCGTAAGGTCAGTTTCGTCTACGAAGGATGCTTCGATGCCGAATCGTGCCATCACTTCGGTGGCCAGTTGGAAGGTACCCCCGTAGATGGATTTGCACATTACTACGTGGTCGCCCTTGTTGAAGGTGAGTAGCGCAGCCGATATTGCGGCCATTCCAGAGGCAAAGGCGAAGGCGTGTTCGCCTCCTTCCACTTTGGCTACCCCTACTTCGAGGGCGTGGCGGGTGGGATTGCCGAAACGCGAATAGGTGTATTCGGGGGCTGCTTCAAGCGATTCTTGTTTGAAGGTCGAACACTGGTAGATCGGGATGGAAGACGATCCGGTGTACTGGTCGAAGACCTGGTAGCCGTGGATCAGTTTTGTGTTTGTTTGCATTTTTACCTCTTTTAGAAAGCACAACTGGCGTGCTTTGTTTTGACTCACAACGATGTAGTAGAACGTTTGGTTTTTTGGCTAGCTAAAAGCTAAGAACGGGGATACTAGCAGTAGGATGCCTGCGAATACTATTAGGATTAATCCTGGCCCGCGCAGTTCTTTTAGCGTGGGTACTCGCAAAACCAGGTAGGCGGGGATTAGGCAGCCGATCATCCCAAAGATGGGCGAGCAGATCGAGGCGAACGAGAGTACCGGCGCGTTCAGCACGATCGCACCCCACGACACTAATACCCCGAACACTAAGATTCCTACTGCGAGTAGTTTGCGATTTATTTTCTCTTCGGGGACGAACCGCTTGATCACGTTCATCGCGATTCCTTGGCAGGCCTCTTTGAAACCTTGGAAGACACCAAAGAAGGCGGTCATCACGGCGAAGATGTTGAGGACGACGCTCAGGATCTGCACCCAGGCTCCGTCTAGGTTTCGCGCGGCGATTGCTAGGGTCGAGATGTTTTCGTTTGCCGCCTGCACTGCCTGGTCGTGCCCTAGCACCAGGTTGAAGGACATGGCGTAGAAAAACACCACGGTGAACAAAATAAAGAAGGCTATGTTCATCGCCCGCACGGATTTATACCGTGCCACTTCAATGTTTTTGTTGTGGCTGCGGAACGAGATCACCATGGGCGACAGAGACTGTATAAACAGAATAGAGGTCAGCGTAAACGGCAACAATACGATCGTCTGCTTAATTAGGTACCCCATGTCCGGGAAGGTACCTATGTTGGCTATATTCCAACGGGGAATCATCACTACCCCAAGTAGGAAGATGATCGTTATTTTGGTAATCACCATTACCGAGGAAATGCGGAATAAAACTTTTTCAGCTCGCGAGGCGATCACCACTAGCGCGCACACAATCGCCAATCCGTAAAGCGGGTTTGAAGACCAGTTAGTCTTTGTGATTCCGAATGTCTTCAAGTATGAGGCCGAATCGTTGGTGATCGCAGTTGAGTACACGAACACCCAGATCACCAACATTATGAAGTAGAGCAGTCCCAGTAGGATGCCCCAGTTCTTGCCCAGGTATTCCGCGATCACGCTCGGGTAGTCTTCACATTTTTTCGAATGCGCCAGCGTGTTGATGAACAGCCTTTGGAACAGCCACATTGCTGGGTAGGCGATTATTGCGGATACAAGAAATACCCACACCCCAATGATTCCGACTTTTACTGGTAGGAACACGATTCCTGCCCCAATAGCCATGCCGATGGAGAGGATCACCCACCCCCAGTCCGTGCTGTCGAATTTTACGGCTTTTTGCCATTCTTCTTCAGTTAGGCCTGCCTTTTTTGCGTGTTTGCTAACTCTGCTGCCGGTACACGCCCCGCTTGAATCGGCTCCAGCTTCGTTGCTGGATACTGTCGTTGTCACTGCCGTTTCCTATCTAGTAGTTCTATTCATTTGGTTGGGCACGAAGCCAGGGCCTCTATTTCTACCCGTGCGCCCATCGGCAGGGCTGCAACTTGGAAGGCACTGCGGGCGGGATATTTTTCTACGTCTTTGAAGGCGTTCGCATACACTTCGTTTACTGCCGCAAAGTCGTCTATGTCAGCCAATAACACCGTGGTTTTAAAAACGTCATTTAGCGTGCTACCAAATTCGGCTAGTACTGCCGCGACGTTACGCAGCGATTGGGCCGCCTGAGCCTTAACGTCTGCTACTTCAATCTGCCCAGTTTCCGGGTTCAGCGGTAATTGCCCCGAAACTGCAATCACGTTGCCTGCAGCTTTTGCTGCCGAATAGGGTCCTACTGCTTTAGGGACCATTTTTACCTCAGGCATTTTTCCTCCAAAAATACTTATGCGCGCCCTGCCGGCGCTACAAAAATATTGACGCAAACGCCCCGCGCAAGTCAACTATTTGTTGAAACTATTTTTTCGGCCTCTTGCTGCCGTTTGATGCCCCTACCCGGCGAGCCACCCCGAAACTAGCGGCCACTTTTCAACAGTTTTTCAACATTAGGTTGAAAGACCCAATCGCTCAACAGAAAGGTTTTTCACACGCTAACGAGGGCGGCCACCCCATCACGCCGGTAGGCTAGGGGCGGCTTCAACACTGAAACCGCCCCCTCTACTCTTGCTAGCTAAACGCCAGGAAGGGCGATACCAGCAGTAGGATGCCGGCAAATACGATCAGGATCAGGCCTGGCCCACGCAGTTCGCGCAGCGATTTTACGCGCAGCACCAAGTAGGTGGGAATCAGGCAGCCGATCAACCCGAAGATGGGCGAGCAGATCGAGGTGAACGAGAGTACCGGCGCGTTCAGCACGATCGCACCCCAGGCTACTAGCACCCCGAATACTAGGATTCCCCACGAGAGGTAGCGGCGATTTATGCGCTCTTCGGGGATGAACCGCTTGATCACGTTTGTGGCTATGCCTTGGCAGGCTTCCCGGAAGCCTTGGAAGACGCCGAAGAAGGCGGTCATCACGGCGAAGATGTTCAGGACGACGCTCAGGATCTGCACCCAGGCTCCGTCTAGGTTTCGCGCGGCGATCGCAAGGGTGGAGACGTTTTCGTTTGCCGCCTGTACTGCCTGGTCGTGCCCTAGCACCAGGTTGAAGGACATGGCGTAGAAAAATACGACCACAAACAGGGTGAAGAAGGCTACGTTCATAGCGCGCACGGATTTATACCGTGCCACCTCGATGTTTTTGTTGTGGTTGCGGAACGAGATCACCATGGGTGAAAGCGACTGTATAAACAGGATTGAAGTCAGCGTAAACGGCAACAATACGATTGTTTGCTTGACCAGGTAGCCCAGGTCCGGGAAGGCGCCAATATTGGCTATGTCCCAGCGGGGAATCATTACGAGCCCGAGCAGGAAAATGATGACTATTTTAGCCATTACCATTACCGAGGAGATGCGGAAAAGAATTTTTTCTGCCGCCGAGGCGATAGCCACCAGTACGCACACGATCGCTAGCCCGTATAGCGGGGCTGTAGAGAGGTTTGTTCGGGTTACGCCGAAGGTTTTTAGGTACGAGGCCGAGTCGTTAGTTATGGCGGTCGAGTATATGAATACCCAGATCACCAGCATTATGAAGTAGAGCAGCCCCAGTAGCATTCCCCAGTTTTTGCCTAGGTAGCCGGCTATGACCGAGGGGTAGTCTTCGCACTTTTTGGATTTGGCTAGGGTGTTGATGAAGAGCCTTTGGAACAGCCACATTGCCGGGTAGGCGATTATTGCGGATACAAGAAATACCCACACCCCAATGATTCCGACTTTTACTGGTAGGAA
>OBJZ01000199.1_pt1 | contig 26025 bp, 14 predicted proteins | sample 1481641 | NCBI WGS metagenome assembly OBJZ01 (sample SAMN02364493, study PRJEB22542) | human gut metagenome | isolation source: fecal sample | host: premature infant | place: USA: Chicago, IL | collected 2012-01
CCGCCGTAGTAGCGCTTGCCCGGATAGCCCTCGGCATACTTGTTGGTCAGGCCGCCGCCCTGCGCCTGCATGACCCGCTTGCTGGCGTAGTTCTCCGAGGCGATCAGTTCGATGTGGTCTTCCTGCCGCCGGTCTTCGGCGTCCATCGCGGCGAGCAGTTCGTCGTCGTAGCCCTGGAGCTGGTCGTGCTTGCTGAACATGGCGCTGGCCTCTTGTCGTGTCGGTGTCAGGACGCTCGCTGGCGCGAGCGTGGCCGCGGCGCCGCTACGCAAGCGCGGCGCCGGGAAAGGGGTATCGCCGGAAACGCGAGGACGCCGCCGCTGGCGGCGCCCTCCTCGTCCGTCACTCCTCGCTGTACGCCTCGATCGGCGGGCAGGAGCAGGTCAGGTTGCGGTCGCCGTAGACGTTGTCGACGCGGCCCACCGGCGGCCAGTACTTGGCCTCCACCAGGCTGGCCAGCGGATAGGCGGCCTGCTCGCGGCTGTAGGCGTGGTTCCATTCGCCCAGCAGTTCGGCGGCGGTGTGCGGCGCGTTCTTCAGCGGGTTGTCTTCCTTGTCCAGCTCGCCGCGTTCCACCGCGCGGATTTCCTCGCGGATGCGGATCATCGCGTCGCAGAAACGATCCAGCTCGGCCTTCGACTCGCTCTCGGTGGGCTCGATCATCAGCGTGCCGGCCACCGGGAAGGACATGGTCGGCGCATGGAAGCCGAAGTCCATCAGGCGCTTGGCCACGTCGTCGACGCTGATCCCGCTGCTGTCCTTGAGCGGACGCAGGTCGAGGATGCATTCGTGGGCGACCAGGCCGTTGCCGCCGGCGTAGAGCACCGGGTAGTGCTCCTCCAGGCGATGGGCGATGTAGTTGGCATTGAGGATGGCCATTTCCGAGGCGCGCTTGAGGCCTTCGCCGCCCATCATGCGGATGTACATCCAGGTGATCGGCAGGATGCTCGCGCTGCCGTACGGCGCCGCGCTCACCGCGCCTTCCTTGCGCTCGCCGCGAGCGTGGCCGGGGAGGAACGGCGCCAGGTGCGCGCGCACGCCGATCGGGCCGACGCCCGGGCCGCCGCCGCCGTGGGGGATGCAGAAGGTCTTGTGGAGGTTCAGGTGGGAAACGTCGCCACCGAACTTGCCCGGGGCGCACAGGCCGACCATGGCGTTCATGTTGGCGCCGTCGATGTACACCTGGCCGCCACAGTCGTGGACGATGGCACAGATCTCGCGGATCGCTTCCTCGAACACGCCGTGGGTGGACGGATAGGTGATCATCAGCGCGGCCAGGCGTTCCTTGTGCTCGCTGGCCTTGTTGCGCAGGTCCTCGACGTCGACGTTGCCGCGCGCGTCGCAGGCCACCACCACCACGCGCATGCCGACCATGCTGGCGGTAGCCGGGTTGGTACCGTGGGCGGAGGACGGGATCAGACAGATGTCGCGCTGGCTGTCGCCGCGGCTCTGGTGGTAGGCACGGATCGCCAGCAGGCCGGCGTACTCACCCTGGGAGCCGGCGTTGGGCTGCAACGACACGGCGTCGTAGCCGGTGGCGGAACAGAGCATCGCCTCCAGTTCGTCGGTGAGCTGGCGGTAGCCTTCGCTCTGCTCGGCCGGGGCGAACGGGTGCAGGTTGCCGAATTCGGCCCAGGTCACCGGGATCATCTCGCTGGCGGCGTTCAGCTTCATGGTGCAGGAGCCCAGCGGGATCATCGTGCGGTCCAGCGCCAGGTCCTTGTCCGCCAGCTTGCGCAGGTAGCGCATCAGCTCGGTTTCCGAGTGATGGCGGTTGAAGATCGGGTGGCTGAGGATCGCCGACTGGCGCAGCAGCTCGACCGGCAGGCGGTCCCCGCTGCTGGCGGCAAGGGCGGCGAAGTCCGGGAGCGCCTGGCCCTCTTCGGCCAGCAGGCCCCAGAGGGTCTCCACGTCGGCCTGGCGGACGGTCTCGTCGAGCGACAGGCCGAGACGGCCGGCATCGATCTCGCGCAGGTTGATCCCGGCGGCGCGGGCCTTGGCATGGATCGCCGCGGTACGCGCGCCGGTGGCCAGGCTCAGGGTGTCGAAGAAATGCTTCTGCTCGACGGCCACGCCCAGGCGCTCCAGGCCGGCGGCGAGGATCGCGGTCAGCCGGTGGGTGCGCCGGGCGATGCGCAGCAGGCCCTGCGGGCCGTGGTAGACGGCGAACATGCTGGCGATGTTGGCCAGCAGCACCTGGGCGGTGCAGATGTTGCTGGTGGCCTTCTCGCGGCGGATGTGCTGCTCGCGGGTCTGCATGGCCAGGCGGTAGGCCGGCTTGCCGTGGCGGTCGATGGAGACGCCGACCAGGCGTCCCGGCATGTCCCGCTTGAAGGCGTCGCGGGTGGCGAAATAGGCCGCGTGCGGGCCGCCGAAGCCGAGCGGCACGCCGAAGCGCTGGGCGCTGCCGATGGCTACGTCGGCGCCGAACTCGCCCGGCGGGGTCAGCAGGGTCAGCGCCAGCAGGTCGGCGGCCACCGCGACCAGCGCATCGACCGCATGGAAGCGGCTGACCAGTTCGCGATAGTCGACGATCTCGCCGTCGCAGGTGGGGTATTGCAGCAACGCGCCGAAGTAGGCGGAGAAGTCTTCGATGGCGCTCTCGTCGCCGACCACCACCTCGATGCCCAGCGGCTCGGCACGGGTGCGCAGCACGTCGAGGGTCTGCGGGTGGCAATGGCGGGAGGCGAAGAATGCCTGGCTGGTGCGGTTCTTCGACAGACGCTTGCAGAAGGTCATGGCCTCGGCGGCGGCGGTCGCCTCGTCGAGCATCGAGGCGTTGGCGATCGGCAGGCCGGACAGGTCGCTGACCAGGGTCTGGAAGTTCAGCAGCGCCTCCAGGCGGCCCTGGGAGATTTCCGGCTGGTACGGCGTGTAGGCGGTGTACCAGGCCGGGTTCTCCAGGAGGTTGCGCAGGATCGGTGCCGGGGTGTGGCAGTTGTAGTAGCCCTGGCCGATGAAGGAACGCAACGCGCGATTGCGCGCGGCGATCGCCTTCAGGCTGGCCAGCGCCTCGGCCTCGCCCATGCCGGCCGGCAGGTCGAGCACGCTGCTGCCCTTGATGCTGTCGGGGATCACGTTGCCGATCAGCGCGTCCAGCGAGTCGTAGCCCAGGCGCTGGAGCATGGCCTGGGTGTCGGCGGCACGCGGGCCGATATGGCGGGCGATGAATTCGTCGTCGGTGCCCAGGTCGATGGCGCCGAGGTTCAGGTTATCGGTCATGGCGGGATCCTCAGGCGTCGGCGTTGGCGTTCAGCAGGCGGTCGTAGGCGGCCTGGTCGAGCAGCTTTTCCCAGGCGCCGGCGTCGGCCGGACGGAAGCGGAAGAACCAGGCCTCGCCGAGCGGATCCTGGTTGACCAGCTCCGGGGCGTCCGGCAGCGCGTCGTTGATCGCCACCACCTCGCCGTCCAGCGGCATCAGGATGTTGCTGGCGGCCTTGACCGACTCCAGCACCGCCACTTCACTGCCGGCGGCGTGTTCGCCGAGTTCCGGCAACTGCACGAATACCACGTCACCGAGGGCGTCCTGGGCGTAGGCGGTGATGCCGACGGTCAGCAGCCCGTCGTCGTCCTGGCGCAGCCATTCGTGGTCGGTGGTAAAGCGCAACTTGCTCATGCTGGATCCTCATTGTCAGCGGGTCGCCCGGTCGGGACGGGACTTTGTTCTGCGGCTGCCCGTAGCAAGTAGGGTGCCAAGCGGCCCCGGCCCTGTCGCCACGGGGCGTGGCCGGGCGCGGGGGAAACCCGGACAGGGCCGCCATGGAACGCTTTCGTTACAGACCCGCCGGACATTTCCCGAACCAGAGCGCAAACGCCTGACAGCAAAGGTTTTTCCGGCAATCGGAACGAATTCGTTCCACTCGTAACCGAAGCGTTACAGCCGATGGCACAGCCCCTGTCGCTGCAAGCTGGCGCGCAGGTGCTCGAGGAACGCGCGGACCTTCCGCGTGTTGCGCCGGTGCCCCGGATAGAGGACATGGATGGAGTGCCCGAACGGCCCCGGGTCGAAGTGGTAGTCGCCGAGCAGGCGCACCAGCCGCCCTTCACCGAGCAGCGGCGCGACGCTCCACTGCGGGCAGAACTGCAGGCCCAGCCCGGCCAGCAGGTGGGCGAGCAGGAAGTCGTAGTTGTCGCTGGCCAGTCGCGGGCGCGGCTGGTCGATACGCTGGCGGGCGCCGTCGCGCTCCATCCACCAGAAGTTCTGGTTCAGCGAAGGGTGCTGGAAGACCAGCCAGGCGTGCCGCTCGAAGTCCTCCGGGCCTTGCGGCGCGGGTTGCCGCGCCAGGTAGGCGGGGCTGGCGCAAAGCACGATCTGGTTCGGCGCCAGCGGCCGCGCCACCAGCCCCGGCAGGTCGATGGGGCCGTCGCGCAGGCCGAGGTCGTAGCCGCCTTCGCTGAGATCGAGGAAGGTTTCGTCGAGGTCCACCCGCAGGCTGATCCGCGGATGCGCCTCGAGGAAGCTGGCGCAGGCCTGCTGGAGGAACGCCGCGGCGAACGACGGCGGCGCGGCGAGGCGCAGTTCGCCGCGCAACTCCGACTCCAGCAGTTCGATCTCCTGCCCCGCCGTGCGCAGCGTTTCCAGGGACTGACGAGCCGCCTCCAGGTAGATCTGCCCGGCCTCGGTCAGCGCCAGGCTGCGGGTGGTGCGCTCGAACAGGCGGGCACCGAGTTCCGCTTCCAGGTGGGCGACGGCCTTGGTCAGCGCCGAGGGCGTCTTGCCCAGGCGCTCGGCGCCACGGCTGAAGCTACCGGTTTCGGCAGTGGCGACGAACATCGCCAGGGCATTCAATTTGTCCATCGACTCCTTCCGTTCCGGCACAAGTGTTGTGCGTCGCGCCCGGTTCTGCCGGGCCGGCGCTTTGGCTAGTCTCGCCTTGCCCGGGCCACGCTACACAAGACCAAGAAGCAAAGGAAACCACCATGAAGCAACGGATTCCCACCCTCCTCGCTGGCGCCTGCCTGGCCATCCCCCTGCACGCCCTCGGCGCCGCCGACCTGCTGGTGGTCAACGCCAGGATCTTCACCGCCAATCCGCAGCAACCCTTCGCCGAGGCCCTGGCGGTGGAGGACGGGCGGATCCTCGCGGTCGGCGACGAGGCCGGGCTGCGCGCCCTGGCCGATGGCGACAGCCAGGTCGTCGATCTCGGCGGCAAGCGCCTGATGCCCGGCCTGATCGACACCCATTCGCACGCGGTGTTCGGCGGCCTGGAGCTGGCCGGCGCGGACATGGGCAACGAACAGGTCGGCCTCGACGAACTGGAACGGCGCCTGCGCGCCTGGCGCGACAACGGCAAGGCGCGACATGGCGACATGCTCAATGTCAGCGGCATGCATACCGCCTACTGGAGCCAGGTCAAGGACTTCCGCGCGCGCTTCGACCACGGCGAATGGGCCGACCAGCCGCTGGCCTTCATCGGCAGCGACCACCACACCGGCTGGGCCAACGCCGCCATGCTGAAACGCGCCGGCATCGACGCCGCGCGGGTCCGCTCCCTGCCCGAGGAACAGCGCAACACCATCGGCCACGACGCCGACGCCACCCCCAACGGCTTCCTCGCCGATGCAGGTCTCGACGCGGTGCTCGCGGTACTGCCGGCGCCGAGCGCGGAACAGATGCTAGAAGCCGGACGCAGCGCGGTGCGCTACAGCAACTCGCTGGGCCTGACCGCATGGATGGACCCGGCCGCCAATGGCTCGCCGGGCGATGCCCTGTTCAGCCTCAGGCCCGACGAGAACACCGTCGGCGTGCTACCGGTCTACCAGCGGCTGGCCAAGGGCGGCGAACTCAGTGCCCACGTCGCCGCCCTCCTGGTCGCCAACCCACGCAGCCGGCCGACCGACCTCGAGGTGCTGGACAAGGTGCGCCAGCGCTTCCTCGGCAGCCCCAACCTGACCCTGCCGGGAATCAAGGTGTTCGCCGACGGCGTACCGGAATACCCGGCGCAGACCGCCGCGCTCCTCGAGCCCTACCGCAACAGCAGGAAGACGGGCGAACTGCTGATCGACCCGGCGCACTTCGGCGAACTGGTCAGCGCCGCCGACGCCCGCGGCTGGCTGGTCCACGTCCACGCCATCGGCGACCGCGCGGTGCGCGAGGCGCTGAACGGCATGCAGCAGGCGCGGCGCGACCGCGACAGCGGCATCGCCCATTCGATTACCCACCTGCAACTGGTCAATCCCAAGGAGTTCGAGCGCTTCAGGCCGCTTGGCGTGATCGCCTCGATGCAGCTGTACTGGGCCGCCGCCGACGAAACCACGGTGGACCTGATGAAGCCCTATATCAGTGCCTTCGCCTACCGCTACCAGTACCCGGCGCACTCCCTGCTGAGCAAGGGCGCGACCATCGCCGGGGCCAGCGACTGGCCGGTGTCCAGCCTGTCGCCGTGGAAGGCCATCCAGCAGGCGGTGACCCGCAAGGGCCCGCAGGGCGTGCTCAACGCCGGCGAACGCCTGGACCGCCAGACCATGTTCTACGCCTACACCCGCAACGCTGCGCGGACCATCGGCCTGGAGCACCGGATCGGCAGCCTAGAGCCGGGCAAGCAGGCGGACTTCATCGTCCTCGACCGCGACGTGTTCGAGGTGCCGGAGACGCAACTGGGCGAAACCAAGGTGCTGAAGACCTGGTTCGCCGGCAAGCCGGTGTATTCCAGCGAGGGCTGAGCCCGCTTCAGGCGCGCGGACCGATGCCGTACTTGCGCAGGCGGTGGGCGATGGCGGTGTGCGAGGTTTGCAGGCGCGCCGCCAACTGGCGGGTCGATGGATAGCTGACGTAGAGCTTCTCCAGCAGGGCTTTCTCGAAGCCCTCCACCGCCTCCTCCAGGCTGCCCACCTCGCCGTCGTTCTGCCGCGCCACGGCGGTGCCGGCGATCTCCAGGTCGCCGATATCCACCAGGCTGCTCTCGCAGATCGCAGCGGCACGGAAGATCACGTTCTGCAACTGGCGCACGTTGCCCGGCCAGCGGTTGCTCAGCAGCGCCGGGTAGGTGCCCGGCGCCAGCCGGCACACCGGGCGCTGGATCTGCGCACAGGCCTGCTGCATGAAGTGCCGCGCCAGCAGCAGGATGTCGTGGCCGCGCTCGCGCAGCGGCGGGACTTCCAGGCTGAGCACGTTGAGGCGGTAGAACAGGTCCTCGCGGAAGCTGCCCTCGGCGACCATCTTCTCCAGGTTGCGGTGGGTGGCGCTGAGGATCCGCACGTCGACCCTCACCTCGCGGTCGCCGCCGACCCGGCGGAAGCTGCCGTCGCTGAGGAAGCGCAGCAGCTTGGCTTGCAGATAGGGGGACATCTCGCCGATCTCGTCGAGGAACACCGTGCCCTGGTGGGCCAGCTCCAGCAGGCCCGGCTTGCCGCCGCGCTGGGCGCCGGTGAAGGCGCCGGGGGCGTAGCCGAACAGCTCGCTTTCGGCCAGGTTCTCCGGCAACGCCGCGCAGTTCAGCGCCAGGAACGGCGAGTTGTGCCGCGCACTCAGGGCATGGCAGCCGCGCGCCACCAGTTCCTTGCCGGTACCGGTCTCGCCGTGGATCAGCAGCGGCGCGTCGAGCGCCGCCACGCGCTGCGCACGGGTCTTCAGGGTGCGGATCGGCTGGGAATCGCCGAGGAGCATCTCGAACCCCTCGGCATGGTCATGGTGCAAGGCCGCCAGGCGCTCGCCGATGCGGTTCGGTTCGTAGAGGGTCAACAGGCCGCCGGCCAGGTGCCGCTCGCCCTCGCCCGGCCCTTCGGTGATCGGCGTGGCATCGAGCAGCAGGGCCTGGCCCATGAATGTCACTTCGCGCAGCGGCAAGCGGAAGCCCTGCTCGACCAGCGCATCCTCCAGGGTTTCATCGTCGAACAGGCTGGCCAGCCTCTCGCCGGCCGGGTCGCGTCCGCAGCGCTCGCTGAAGGCCGGGTTGGCCAGCAGCACCAGGCCCTTGCCGTCCACCGCCAGCACCGGATCGGCCATCGCCGCCAGCAACGCATCGAGCTGCAAGCGGCGGCGCTGGCCGGGAAGGATGTCGACCACGGTCATCGCCTGCACGCCACGGATGCCCAGCAGCGCTGCGCGCAGTTCCTCCAGCACTTCGGGACTGAGGGTCGGCGCGTCGATGTAGACGTTCGGCGGCACCATTTCCACCGCATCCAGGTTCAGGTTGCGCCCACCCAGCAGCGCCAGCACCTCCTGGGTGATGCCGACACGGTCGATGAAGGAGACGTGGATGCGCATGCGGGAACCTGGACTGCGGCGACGCTCGCCATAAAGCCGTCGATTGTACGGCCTGGCGCCGCCCAGCCCAAGGGGCCGGCGTCAGGGTACGGGGCGCAGCGCCTCGCTGCGGGTGCGGTGGCTCCAGTCGCCCTCGTCGTCCATCGCGGTTTCGGTCACCAGCACTCGGCCCGGCTGCTGCGGGTCGGCCTTGTACAGCACCAGTTCGGCCTCGGCGTCGTCCCAGGTGGTGGAGATGTCCGGCAGCACCCGCACCCACTGGCCGTCGCGGATTTCCAGCAGCGACGACTTGGTCCAGGTGCTGGTCCACCAGGTACGCAGCAGTTGCAGGCGCTCGCGGCCGCTGTCGTCGAGGCCGCCGAGGACGCTGAGCACCGCGCCGGTGCAACTGCCCAGCGGCTTGGGCGGGACGCGCGCGTCGGCGCTCCAGAGGTCGCAGCGGCAATCCTCGTATTCGTCGCACAAGGCGGCGCTGTTCGGCGCGTGGGCCACTACCCAGGCGAAGTCCGCCTCGGTACCGGCGAAGCGGCCGCGAGCCAGCGGGGTGTACCGCGGGTCGACGGCGTAGCGGGTGATCTCGTCGCTCTCGCCGACGAAGCGCCAGGTATCGCCAGGCCCGGCGCGCTCGGCCAGGAGCAGCCCCGGATAGTTGCGCAGGCGTCCGTCGAGGCGTACCTGCTTGACGAAGCGCACCTCGTAGCGGCCTTCCTGGTCGCCCGGCACGATCTGCGGCGCAGCGACGATGCGCTGCTCGAAGTCGGGATGGCGGGCGAAGAAGGCCTGCTTGGCGGAGAGGGTGCGCTCGCGCGTCTGCGCACGGCCATAGTAGTCCAGGCGCGGCGCATAGACCCCTTCCAGGGCCTTGCCGCTGCGTTGCCCGTGGGCGGCCTGCCAGCGCTGGAACAGGCCGAGGATTTCGCTTTCGGCGGCAGCCTGGACCAGCGCTGGGTACAGGCAGAAGAGCGCGGCGCAGAATACCGGGCGCAAGAGTCGGCGCATCGAGAACATCCTTGTCGTTCGATTGAGGCGAACGCCGATTGTCCCCTATCCGCCGACGCTGGCAAATGGCCCTGGACGATTTTTTCCGATTCCGCAACGCGGTGGGCATTGCGGACACGCTCCGGACAGCCTTCCCCCACCTCCAGGCCGCGGCACGGCGGATAACCGCAAGCGGCTATCCGCCCCACGCCAGCCAGCCGGCTCAATGCGCCGGCAACAAGGCCTGCAACCCTTCGGCAAGCTCCAGGCTCCACGCCGCGTAGTCGTGACCGCCGGGGAACTCACGGTAGTGCAGCGGGTAGCCCTTGCCTTGCAGCGCCGCGCGCAGGCTGCGGTTGCTGCCGAGAATGCCGTCCGCCTCGGGCTCCTCGAGCAGGCCGGAACTGAGGAAGAACGCCAGCGGCAAACGCTCGCCAGCGGCGAACTGCCGTACCAGCCACTGCGGCTGCTGCTCGTCCGGCCCCCACCAGAACGAGCCGGACAGGCTCAGCACCTTGCCGAAGCGTTCCGGATAACGGTAGGCGATGCAGCCCGAGGCCAGCCCGCCGTAGCTGGAACCGGAAAGCACGCGATCGGCAGGCTCCTCGCTCAATGCATAGCGCTGCTGCAACCAGGGCAGCAACTCGTGGGCGAGCATGTCGGCGAAGGCCTCGTTGCAGGGCAGCTCGCGGCCCCGGCTGCTGGCGTCGACATTGCCGACAATCACCGCCAGGGTCGGGCGGATACGCCCGGCGGCGATCAGGTTGTCGAGGATGGTCGGGGTCGGTACGTCGCGCGCGTAGTGGTCCTCGTCGAACAGCACCAGCAGCGGATAGCGCTGGCCCTCGGGATCGTAGCCCGGCGGCGTGTAGAGCGTCAGCTGGCGCTGGTTGGCCAGGGCCTGGCTGCTATAGCCCAGGCGCTCCACCTTGCCGCGCGGCACGTCCTTGCGCGGCTGGTCCCAGGTCTCGGCAGGGGCGCCGCCGAGCTGCACCAGCGAGGCCTGCTCGGCCCGCGGCAGCGCGCGGCTGTTGAGCCACGGCGTACGGCTCAGCGGGTCCGGCCGCGCCGCCGCCTGCAACGCCAGGCGCAAGGTGCCGCGATCGGCCTGTTGCAGGTCCGGCAGGTCGGCGCTGAGCTGGTAGGAAACCCGCGCGTCGCGGCGCAGCGGCAGGCTCAGGTAGCGCACGTCGCTGCCGGCCAGGGCCTCGAAGCGGCGGGTGTTGACCTCCGGGGTCGGCCACAGCAGGCGCACGTCGCCGGGACGCTGCTGGCGCCAGAGGAAGGTGACCAGCACACGTTCGGCATCCAGCGGCTCCACCAGCGGCGTGCCCTGCTTCGCTACCTGCTTCCAGAACGCCTTCAGCGCGCCGGGGCGCTTTTCCGCAAGCTCCGCCTGCAGGCGTTGCAGGGTCGGGCTCTGCGGCGCCGGCGAATCAAGCGCCGGGGTCTGCGGGGTGAGGCGCTGGGTGGGGATCAGGGTCAGTGCGGTGTCTTCGTCGGCGCTGAAGGTCAGGCGCAGGCCCTGGCGCTCGCCGGCCTGCAGGCCGAGCGACTGGCGTCCGGCCAGCTCCGTCGCGCGCAACGCCTTGCCGTCGGGCGTGGTGGCGCGCAGACGGACGCGGCCGCGGTCGACCTCCAGGTCGAGCAACTGCAACTCGCCGGGGGCAAGGTCGAGGTAGCGCTGGCGGCTCTCGCCGGCAGCGATCTCGATGCGGCCATCGGCCAGCGGCACGGGCTGGGCGGCCTGGGCCGGGGTCAGCAGGTTGAGGAAAAGCAACAACGAGGTGGAAACGGCAGACATGGAATCTCCCTTCGAAGAGGCGCCGCCATCCGGGCGGCTCACCGGAAGAGACGTACGATCGCAGCGGAAATTTGCCGCTGTGATCCAGGCTAGAGCGGTTGCGCCGCGACTGGAGTAGAATCCGCCGCCTCGAAAACCGTCCGAAGGAAAATTCCGATGACCTCCCGTCTGCTGCCCGCCCTGTTGCTCTCGTCCGCATTCGCCGTCCTGGCCGGCTGCTCCACCCCGACCATCGTCACCCTCAACGATGGCCGCGAGATCCAGGCGGTGGATACCCCGCGCTATGATCGTAGTTCCGGCTTCTACGAACTGGAGCAACTGGACGGCAAGCGCACCCGCGTCAACAAGGACCAGGTGCGCAGCATCAAGGACATGTAATCCCCCGGACCCGCCATCCGCGCGGTGGCGCACTCCAGGGAAGGAGTCGAACCATGCGATCCGACCTGCACGAGGCCAACCGGCTGTCGTGGAACGCCGCCACCCGGGCGCACAACAGCCACAAGGCCGACCAGGCCGCCTTCTTCCGCAACGGCGGTTCCACGCTCTATCCCGAGGAACTGCAACTGCTCGGCCATCTCGACGGCCTGCGCCTGCTGCATCTGCAATGCAACGCCGGACAGGACAGCCTGAGCCTGGCGCGCCTTGGCGCCCGCGTCACCGGGGTCGACATCGCCGACAGCGCCATCGACTTCGCCCGCCAGCTGTCCCGCGACAGCGGCATCGCCGCCGACTTCCAGCGCGACGACATCCTCCGCTGGCTGCCCGTCGCCGCCACCCGCGGCGAACGCTTCGAACGGGTCTTCGCCTCCTACGGCACGCTGGTCTGGCTCTCCGACCTCAAGCGCTGGGCCGACGGCATCGCCCAGGTGCTGGTTCCCGGCGGGCGCTTCGTCCTGGTGGAGTTCCATCCTTTCGCCCTGTACTTCGACCCACACTGGCAACCGGCCTACGACTACTTCAGCCGCGAGCCGATCGCCGAGAGCGGCGTCAGCGACTATGTCGCCGAGTCCGGCGCCAGCCTGGCGCCCTCCGGCTACCGCGCCGGCGTCGAGAACTTCAGCAACCCTCATCCCAGCTACGAGTTCCAGTGGGGCCTGGCCGATGTGATCGGCGCCCTGCTCGGCGCCGGCCTGCAACTCGAACGGCTGGAGGAATACCCCTACGCCAACGGCTGGGCCGGCTTCGACGGCATGCGCGACGGCGGCGGCGGACGCATGCTGCCGCCCGCCGATCGTCCGCGCCTGCCGCTGATGTACGGCCTCAGCGCAAGGAAACCACGATGACCGAAGAACGCCTGCTGCGCCGCGACGAAATCCCCCTGGTCTGGGAGATCGATCGCAGCGAAGTGATCGAACACCTGTATTCCGTCGAGGCCGGCCAACTGGTGCTGCGCCCCGAGTTCTACGACATGCGCGGCTGGCCGGAGGGCGAGGCCGAGCACTACACGCCGATCCTGCTCGACTGCTTCGACCGCGGCGGCTGGTTCCTCGGCCTGTTCGACCTGGGCCGCCTGATCGGCGCGGTAGTCCTCGACCCACGCCGCCTCGGCCCCGAGCGCGACTGGCTGCAACTGAAGTTCCTCCACCTCAGCCACGCCTACCGCCGCCGCGGCCTCGGCGCCCACCTCTTCCACCTCGCCGCCACCCAGGCCCGCCACCTCGGCGCCAGCGCGCTCTACGTTTCGGCTACGCCGTCGCAGAACACGGTGGATTTTTATATGAGACTCGGATGCCGGCTGTGCATGGAACCGGATGAGGAGTTGTATCGGTTGGAGCCGGAGGATGTTCACCTTGTTTATCAAATACTCAGCGCATAACCCTGAGAATAGCCTGCACCATGAAGACCCGATTAAATATTTTACAAACCCTAATATACCTGTCCATCTTCAACCCCGTAATGGCGGACGTCTATTGGTACGGCAACGGCACAGAAGACAAAAAAATAAAAAGCCCCAACGAACTATGCAGATACTACGCAGAACAGCGCAGAAAAGACTCCTATGAAAGACCTGGAGCCGGAGGACATATATCTCTAAGGGGAATCAAATTAAAGTATGTTTCCGAGAATATTCGCGATTGTAATTTTTACTACATATTCATCAGCGGCGCGCAAGCAGGAAGTGAAAACTACGGACAAGCACGCCTCCTAAGGAAGGGAGAATGTTCTCCTTCAGAGTCATATTCGCATGCAACCGGAACATGTGAAAAAAATGGGGGGCCTGCCGGGAAGCCCCCCCCTCTCTCTACCACATGCAACATACCTAACTCCACGATAGGAAACCCTGTTGTAGTAGGGTATGGTACAAAAGCACATGAAGAGCCCCTGATAACAAAGCCTTTCCCCATATCTCTACTCTACAACTCCATCGATACGGAATGGAAAACCTCTTTAAGCTATAAAGCACTACGAGGCAGCCAAACGACAATAGTAGTAACTCCTGATGGCAAGGAGCTGAAATACAAGGCCGACTTCGACTCATTCATCCCAGAAACACTAGCCCAAGGTATTCTATCAATAAACAGCAACAAACTGACCTACACCGAAAAGCAAAAGGAAATAACTTTCAACAACGAAAATCCTGAGAAAATAAAATATCACCATGCGCATTCAATTTCATTAGAGCACAAAGGAGACCTACTAATAGCAACAACCAAGGAACAAGAAAAAATTGAAATAACTTTCAATGAGCACGGACAACCAAAATCCTTAGAGACATCAAACGCAAGAATAGATTTATTTTACAACCAGAATGGAAGCTTAATTAAAAGAAAAACCAGTTCATCCACTTTCAATTCAGAAAGAAACTATCATTACGAAAACAGTCAAAATCCCCGCCTGTTAACCGGGATAACGGATGAAAATGGAGCCCGCTTCGCCACCTGGACCTACGACAACCAAGGCCGCGCCATCTCCAGCGAACACGCCAACGGCGCCGAAAAGGTCTCCCTCGCCTACAACGATGACGCCTCCACCACCGTCACCAACGAATACGGCAAGCAGGCCACCTACCGCTTCCAGGTGATCCAGGGCATCAAACGCATCGTCGCCATCGAAGGCGAACCCTCTCCCAACTGCCCCAGCAGCAATTCCACCTTCACCTACGATGACCAGGGCCTGCTCACCAGCAAACGCGACAACAACGGCAACCTGACCACCTACCAGTACAACGCCCGTGGCCTGGAGACCTCGCGCACCGAGGCCGCCGGCACTGCGCAGGCGCGCACCATCACAACCGACTGGCACCCGACCCTGTTCCTCCCGGTGCAGGTCAGCGAGCCCGGCCGGATCACCCGCTACCAGTACGACGCCGAGGGACGCAAGACCGGCGAGACCGTCACCACCCGCTGACAAGGACGACACCCATGCGCATCCCCCCATACTTCCCCCGTCTCGGCGCCCTCGCCCTGGCCTGCGCCCTGGCCCTGCCCGTGCAGGCGGCCGAGCGCGCCTGGAGCTACAGCTACAACGCCCTCGGCCTGATCGAGCGCGCCGACGGTCCGCGCACCGATGTGCAGGACGTCACCCTCTATGCCTACGACAGTCGCGGCAACCTGACCCAGGTGACCAACGCCCTCGGCCAGGTCACCCGCCTCGGCGACTATGACGAGCGCGGCAAGCCCGGCAGCATCACCGATGCCAACGGCGTCACCAGCAGCCTCGCCTACACCGGCGTCGACGGCTGGCTGGCCTCCGTCAGCACCGCCGGCAGCACCACCCGCTTCGACTATGACGCAGTCGGCCAGATCACCCGCGTCACCCGTGGCGACGGCAGTTGGCTGAGCTACGAATACGACGACGCACGGCGCCTGGTGGCGATCGGCAACAACCTCGGCGAACGCCTCGAATACGACGTCGACACCAAGGGCAATCGCACCGCCCAGCGCATCAAGGACGCCAGCGGCAGCCTGGTGCGCCAGCAGCAATGGGCCTACGACGAGCTTGGCCGGCTGCTCCGTGCGGTCGGCGCCGGCGGCCAGACACGCAGCTTCGCCTACGACCTCAACGACAATCCGGTCGGCGAAACCAACCCGCGCCAGTTCGCCCACAGCCAGGCCTTCGACGCCCTCGACCGGCTGGTCGGCCAGAGCGATCCCCTCGGCGGCAAGACCCAACTCGCCTACGACGCCCAGGACAACCTCACCGAGGTCAAGGACCCGCGCGGCGTCACCACCCGCTACGAATACGACGGCCTCGGCAACCTGACCCGACTGGTCAGCCCGGACAGCGGCACCACCACCTTCGAGCACGACGCCGCCGGCAACGTCATCCGCCGCACCGACGCTCGCGGTACGGTCACCGAGTATCGCTACGACGCCCTCAATCGCCTGATCGAGCGCCACTCGCCGAGCGACCCGAGCCTCGACGTACAGTACCGCTACGACCTCACCGCCGACGGCAACAAGAGCATCGGCCGCCTGGGCGCCATCGAAGGTGCCCGCGACAGCCTGGTGTACCGCTACGACGAGCGCGGCAACCTGGTCGAGCAGGTACGCAGCATCCGCCTCGACCAGCAGACCCTGCTCGACCGCGTGACCTACCGCTACGACGCGGCCAACCAACTGCTGGAGATCGGCTACCCCTCCGGCCTCGCCATCGGCTACCCGCGCAACGCCGGCGGCCAGGTCGCCAGCGTGACCCTGGCAGTGGGCGACAAGGCGCCGAGCCCCCTGGTCGGGCAGATCGCCTACCTGCCCTTCGGCCCGCTGCAGCGCCTGACCTGGGGCAACGGCATCACTCTCAGCCGCGAGTACGACCAGGACTACCAACTGCTGCGGCAGAAGGTCGGCCCCTGGCAGAGCGACTACCAGCACGATGCCAATGGCAATATCCAGCAGCACCGCCACAGCCTCTGGGGCACCCTGGACTACCAGTACGACCCGCTGGACCGCCTGACCGAGGAACGCGGCGTCCAGGGCGGGCGCAGCTACGCCTACGACGCGGTCGGCAACCGCACCCAACGCAGCGACAACCCCGCCTCAGGCGGCACCGCCAGCAGCCAGGACTACCAGTACTCGCCCGACAGCAACCGATTGACCGCCATCGGCGCGCAAGCGGTGACCAGCGACGCCGCCGGCAACCTCACCCAGGACCGCGCCGCGCGCAAACTGGCCTACGACGCCCAGGGCCGCCTGCAAAGCGTCAGCCGCGACGGCCAGCAGGTCGCCGAATACCGCTACAACGCCCTCGGCCAACGCATCGTCAAGCTCACCCCCGAGAGCATCACCACCTACCTCTACGGTCCCGGCGGCCAGTTGCTCGGCGAAGCCGAACACGACGGCAGCGGCCGGAAACTGCGAGCCCAGTACTACCTGTGGCTGGACAGCCTGCCGCTGGCCACCATCGACGCCGACTACGACGCCCAGGGCAAGGTCGGCAACCCGACCCTGCTCTACCTCCATGGCGACCACCTCGACACCCCGCGCCTGGCTACCGACGCCAGCGGCCAGATCGCCTGGCAGTGGCAGTCCGACGCCTTCGGCCGCGGCGAAGCGCTGAGCCAGGGCAGCACCCAGGTCAACCTGCGCTTCCCCGGGCAGTACTACGATGCGGAGAGCGGGCTGCACTACAACTACTTCCGCGACTATGATCCGGAGACTGGGCGGTATGTGGAGAGTGATCCTGTAGAAACTCTAAGAAAGCTCAACAACCCTGAAATGACATTTTTAAATTCTGGCGAGAGCATGCTGCAAGCCACTCCGTATTGGGAACATGGATTCACGCCGAATCATAACTACACATACTCCGATAACAATCCAACTGCAAAAAGCGACAAGCATGGTCTTTCACCAAACCCTACGGACAACTTGATCTACACACCTGACACCAACTGCACATGTACATTAGAGTGCAAGAAAAAATTTACTGGAAATGGAAAGTCTTTCCTTGTGGGAGCTCTATGTAGCAAAGCCACCACCCCGTTCTTTGGGGGAGTAGTATGCAATAGCACAATAGTAATGATCTGCGGAGCATCTTGCAGCCAAGAGTGCAATAGAGCACCAAGCTGCGAAAAAGAAGGAAGCGGCAATGAGTAGCCTCTACAACATAATAGCAGTTCTGTGCGCCATCACACTGGCAGTATTAGAGCTAAAAAGAACAACATTCATAAGAACTTTAAAGAAAGAAGAGCCAAACGCCTGGGAGAAGCTTGGCAGGCCATCAGGGTATTTCTTATCCTATCTAGTAAAAATAGACGGATTCAAGCTTGAGAAATTTATATTCCGAAAGCAATACAATGCCTTGGAAAATAACGAAATCAGAAAAATAGGGAGGCAACTCCTCTACCTGCAATCAACTTTCCTCACCTTAATTATTGCACTCATCGCCTTGATGATTTTACAGTTTACAATAAAAAACTGAGAAAGCTCTAAAGATAGTCTTCTGGGAAAGGGCGGAAAAAGGGGACGGCGGAAAAAGGGGACAGATTTATTTTTACTACTATAATTTCAGCAACCGCCCACGCCAAACCACTCAAAGCGAATAACTCGCTAAACCAATCGCCCTTACCTAGGGCATCGCGGAGCCTCCTCACGGTGTCTGCACTGGAGCCTCTCTGATCAGAGAATTAGAGCAGGGAAAATAAATCTGTCCCCTTTATTCGCTAAGAATGCGGCGCGCTCCTCCAGCCCCTTCAGGTAGTTATCGCCAAACTGCTGCCGGAACTCTGGCGAAGTGGCCAACTGCTCCAGAGCTGCATAGGTTTCCCTCCAGTTCTTGACCAGCTCATAAACACCCACTGCGGTTTCAGCTGTCGAAAGACCGATGCCTCCTCCAACACCTACGACGATACCGACATCCTGCTGGGCCGAAATAATTGCCCATTTGGCTTCTATTCCGGTTTTGCAGAGCTATTTGTCCTTGCAGCCATCGACCTCCTGCCGCTTCTTCTCCTCCTGCCAATGACTGAGGTAGTTGTGTTGGGTGGCATTCCCCGCCACCCAGGCCCCCGTCTGCAAGCTCTTGGCGTCCGCATCGCCCTGCGTCGAAGCCGCCAGCACGCCGATCAACTGCGAACTCATGGTCAGCAGGCCCTTCTTCTCCAGGCAACGCATACGTTGCCCCGGCGAGCGACCCGCCAGGGATGGCGGGGCCGGAGGTTCAGGACTCTGCGGAAGTAGCGAAAGGGAGGTCAGTGCTCTTCTTTTAAAATCGAAAAAGTAAATTATTAAAGAACAGGGAATTACTGAACGGGGAAAATCTATCTACCTTTTAGCTCTAGAGCAGTGAAAATAAATCCGTCCCCTTTATGCTTGCCCCCTTTATGCTTCTACACTTCTGCATCTTATGCCGATTGCAAAAATCTATACTTCCAATAATCCATACCCTCTAAAACCCAATACCTCTCCCTATCGGGTACTAAATGGCAAAAATCCGAACACTTAGCAAGCCAGTCTGAGTAAGCCAATTCTTCATGCGCCCGATTACAGTCCATATGCATGTAAATTTTGCGATCGAAATTCACATAGAACATTGGAAGCCTAGAGGCAACAGCATTAGCATCATGAAAGTAGCTTGCACTCAACTCAACACCAGAAAGATAGTAATCTTCAACTCTTCCATGCAAAGACTCGCTCAAATCAAGCCCGCACACAAACATATCTTTTAGGTCTTGCCGCGATAACACCCACCGCTCCTCCGCCCTCAAATATTTCAAAAAATTCTCAGAAGTAAGTTTAAGAACCCCACCTCTAAACGTCATGCATGCCGACGCATATTGCTCCTGAGTTATATGACCCTTATCAAGGTATGCACGATAATCCTTCTCCGCATCCAAGCTGAAGTTGAATTTATCATCCACAACCCAGAAGCACGCACCCGAATGAACAAAAAAGCATATATTTTTTTCACCACCCCACAAATCATCAGCTAACAGTTGCCACTGAGTCATCTCCCAAACTCCTTCAAAAACTCGTCATGAGAGTATAAGCGCGCATTGCTTGAGTGCTTTTCAAGTAACGACTCCCACATCTTGGGCAGCTCTAAAGCAACGCCTGGTTGGCTCGGATCTACAATTTTGGGTGCCGACGGATCTCGTGGAACGCCCGGAACTGGGCGCTGAGGTATCGCACTATCCATTATCTGCTTATGAAGACCTGCATCTACCTCAAACACTACTACCGACCCGTCCGGGCGCTTGTTAGTTAAGAAGTAGCTCGCATGATCAGCACTCCCCACACTGACACAAAGCTGCCCAGAGCATCCAGGGTTAATTTTAATACTGCCATCGGTATTCACAGTAATTCGATTTTGGCTCGTTGCTGCACCGGAGCCACCGCCTTCGACTCTAAAATACGTTTCAGTCTTAGGAGTCGCTCCTTTTGTCCCCCCACCCAGCCGCCCCAAGTCCCCCACTGCCCCGAGCTGCGAACTCATACTACCGGAAACCGGTGACTCCGCAATCGCGTTGACCAAGTTCTTGGCTGCTGTTGGCAACTTGGCGGTTATCTGCGCGCCACCTTTCACTGCCGTCAGAACGCCAACAAGTTCCGCAGCGAACCTACCGCCCTCGACACCAGCTGTGACCGAACCTTGCCAGCCGGCATCCTCGTATGCCTGGGTCAAGAATGCGGCGCGCTCTTCCAGCCCCTTCAGGTAGTTATCGCCAAATTGCTGCCGGAACTCTGGCGAAGTGGCCAACTGCTCCAGAGATGCATAGGTTTCCCTCCAGTTCTTGACCAGCTCATAAACACCGAAAAATAAATCTGTCCCCTTTATTCGGACTGTCCCCTTTATTCACTGATAATTCGGTAAAACCACTCGCCCTTGCCTAGGCATCGCGGAGCCTCCTTACGGCGTCTGCGCTGGAGCCTCCCTGCTTAGAAAATTAGAGTAGGGAAAATAAATCTGTCCCCTTTATGCTTTGGGTGGCATTCCCCGCCACCCAGGCTCCTGTCTGCAAGCTCTTGGCGTCCGCATCGCCCTGCGTCGAAGCCGCCAGCACGCCGATCAACTGCGAACTCATGGTCAGCAGGCCCTTCTTCTCCAGGCAACGCATACGTTGCCCCGGCGAGCGACCCGCCAGGGATGGCGGGGCCGGAGGTTCAGGACTCTGCGGAAGTAGCGAAAGGGAGGTCAGTGCTCTTCTTTTAAAATCGAAAAAGTAAATTTTTAAAGAACAGGGAATTACTGAACGGGGAAAATCTACCTACCTTTTAGTTCTAGAGCAGTGAAAATAAATCCGTCCCCTTTATGCTTCCAGAAACAGGGTAGGGAAAATAAATCTGTCCCCTTTATTCTTTATTCGCTGCCCCCTTTATTCGCTGTCCCCTTTATTCGCTGGCTGGATTCGAGGTCAACGAGAAAGTCAGAATCAGAGTCATGCAGGGCTGCTTGGTGATTACCGCAGAGTGAAATAAATAGCCCCGGCAAGGCCGGGGCTTTTCAATGCTGACGTGCTAAATCAAGAGCAACCGCCAATTTGATCCTACTCTGTCGTGAACGAAGCGACCTCTCGTACTCCTTCACACTAGTAGTTTGAAAGTCCACTACCTCCCCATTAGACCTTGAAACCTCAAGCCAAACCACTTCACTCCCATTAACTAGGATCGTATATAAATCCTCAGCTTGCTCAGGCGTCCAACTCAACACAAATGCGCTACCAATCAAGCCGAGCCTGTCCGCCAAGATAGAGAACAACTGATTTCCCGATTCTCTAAGCCCGCCCCATGACTTAGATAGCTCTTCACGACAAGATTGCTCCGCAAGGCTTCCAATTAATTTCACTTAACAACCCCCGGAGTAGTCGTTATTAAGTTACCAAACCTATCAGTAAGAACAGTCATGGTAGAGGTAGGCTGACCACTGAACTTATCAATACCAATAGGCCCACTGAGATTCACTTCTCGAACATATCGATTACCTTGCGCACTTTCTAACATTCGCGTTACAGGCGCACTCACCACCTCTTTACTTTGAAGCAAAGTGCGAAGCTCAGCCTGCCCTATAGTGAATTGGCTTGCATTTACCTCTGGATTGAAGTGACGACTTACAACGTGCTCCCAACCCGCACTTTTGTCACCAGTCATCAAGTTAACGCGTGACTGAACACGCCCAGGAACTTGAATAGCCGCTTCAGCAGCAGTCCCAGTTGCTTTTGGACCCCCACCCAGCCGACCCAAATCCCCCACTGCCCCGAGCTGCGAACTCATACTACCGGAAACAGGTGACTCCGCAATCGCGTTGACCAGGTTCTTGGCTGCTGTTGGCAGCTTGGCGGTTATCTGCGCGCCACCTTTCACTGCCGTCAGAACGCCAACAAGTTCCGCAGCGAACCTACCGCCCTCGACACCAGCTGTGACCGAACCTTGCCAGCCGGCATCCTCGTAAGCCTGGGTCAAGAATGCGGCGCGCTCCTCCAGCCCCTTCAGGTAGCTATCGCCAAACTGCTGCCGGAACTCTGGCGAAGTGGCCAACTGCTCCAGAGCTGCATAGGTTTCCCTCCAGTTCTTGACCAGCTCATAAACACCCACTGCGGTTTCAGCTGTCGAAAGACCGATGCCTCCTCCAACACCTACGACGATACCGACATCCTGCTGGGCCGAAATAATTGCCCATTTGGCTTCTATTCCGGTTTTGCAGAGCTATTTGTCCTTGCAGCCATCGACCTCCTGCCGCTTCTTCTCCTCCTGCCAATGACTGAGGTAGTTGTGTTGGGTGGCATTCCCCGCCACCCAGGCCCCCGTCTGCAAGCTCTTGGCGTCCGCATCGCCCTGCGTCGAAGCCGCCAGCACGCCGATCAACTGCGAACTCATGATCAGCAGGCCCTTCTTGTCATCGATGGGCAGGCTGGCGTATTGCTTGGCGAGGCTATCCACCAGCGCCTCGTTGACTCCCGCAGCCAGGGCTCCGGTACGGAAATCGCCACCGACCGCTTCGGCGGCCAGACCTCCCATCAGGGCGTGCAAGCCGATCTTGCCGAGGCTGCCGTCGTCCAGCACGCCATGGGTGGTGTCGCCAATCAGCTTGAAGCCGTAGGCCGCAAAGGCATTTGCCAGGCTGTTTTGCAACGCATCGCCCAGGCTGCCCTTGCCGCCCAGCGCCCGGTCCAACAGCACCGAAGTACCATTCTGCAGCAACTGGTTCGAGGTGAACTGGCCCACGCCTTGCCAGGTGCCCAACCCTGCGGCGGGCGCCACGGCCCCGGTGTTCGGTAGAGCGGTCGAGGTGCCGGTCTGGGTCGAGGTCCATTTGTCGTAGACGCCGGCAGTCAGCCCCGCAGTCGTGCCAGCGACTACATAGCCCCTCAGCGCATCGCTGGAGGTCACGTCCTTGACGACATCCCCCAGGTTTCCCCGGTTGTTGATGGTGCTGATCGCTCCATTGCTGGCCATGCCCATAGCCACGGCAGTTCCAGCTGCATTCGCCCAGCCGGCGGCAGCTGTTCCTACTGCTGTACCGGCCTGGACCATTGCAGTGCTACCGGCAGCAGCCATCATGCTTCCTGAGCCCGCCCCCACACCCGCCATCGATCCCAATGCCGCACTCGCCGCACCCGCCGTGAAGTAGGCCACAACGATCGCTATCGCCAACTGCGCGCCGACGCCCAGCCCGGAGTTGCTGTACTTCCAGCTGTCATGCAGTTCCTGCACGCGCCGCCAATCCACATCGCCGCGCTGCTCCATCTGCTTCAGCCAGGCCAGTTGCGGATCCGCCTGCACCATCGCGTCGATGGTCTGGCTCACGGTCTTCTGGTCGATATGCTTGAGGTCGATCTTCAGCCCTTCCACGGCCTTGATCGCCAGATTCCCCTGGGCCACGATCTGGCTCTGGCGCACGGTTTCGTCGGTCTGGCCCTTGCCCTTCGACGACTGCCACGCCAGGTCGCCCTTGCTCTTCTCATGGCTCTCCTGGTGCAGGTCCTTCACCGCGTCGAAGGTCACCGCGCCGCCGCTGACGATGGCCAGGTCGTTGCCCGATTCCAGCTTCGCGCCCTGGTAGGTCTGGTCGCCGCCGCTGAGCAGGGTGAGGTCGCCGCCGCTGCTGATCTGGCTGCCCACCGCCTTGACGTCGGTGACTTCGTCGCGCCGGGTTTCCTTGCGGCCGAAGTCGCCTTTCTTCTTCTTGTCGTACAGGTAGTAGTTGCTGTCGTTGGCGGCCAGCAGTTCCAGCTTGTCGCCGGCCACCAGGTAGGCCTCGTCGCCGGCGCTGGCCTGGCTCGCGATCAGGCGCAGGTCCTGTCCGGCATTGATCGCCAGATCGCCGCCAGCGTCCACGCGAGTGGCCTGCTGGGTGATCTTGTCGTCCTGGAAAGTGACCTTCTTGGTCTTGCCATAGGCATGCTCTTCGTTGGCAGCCGCGACCAGGCCCACATCGCGACCCGCCTCGAATGTCACGTCGCGACGAGCGTCGATGCGGCTGCCCGCGACGCTGATATCGCGTCCGGCGCTGACGCTGATATCGCGCCCCGCCACGACCTCGGCGCCCATCTGGGTCGTCTGGGTCTGGTATGCCTGGCTTCCTGCCGTCCAGCCCCGCTCCGCTACCGCAGCCGAAACCAGGACATCCCTGCCGCCTTGCAAGGCGAGGTCGCCCTTGCTGTCGATGACACCGCCAATATTGGCTACATCGCGTCCTGCCGAAACGGTCAGCTTCTGCGCAGCCTCGATACGCGCGGCGCTATCGGCAAATGCCTCAGTGGTACCGGTTCCCCTGTAGGAGGACTGGTGCTGGGTCACCGTCCGTTCATTGATGACGTCTCCGGTAAGGGCGGAGAGGCTTACCTCGCGCCCGGCAATGATGCCGCCCTGGTCATTGCGGATGGAGCCGCTGGCCAGCAGGTCGAGGCGGTTGCCGGCCTCGATCAGGCCGCTGTTGTCGATGTTGCCGGCTGTCGCGCTGAGGTCGTTCTGCGCGCGCAGGGTACCGGCGTTCCTCAGGTCCCCGCCGGTGATCAGGTTCACGTCGCGCCCCTGGATCAGCGCGCCGTTCGGGCCCAACCGCCCCTCGGCCTGGGCCAGGTAGACCACGGGGGCGAGGACCTTCTCGCCATTCACCTCGACTTCTTCCAGCCAAACGATGTCGTGGGTCAGCGCGGCCACCTGGGCGGCGCTGAGGGTGACGCCAGGGGTCAGTCCCAATACGTCCTTGCTGGCGATGGCGTTGTCCATCAGATAGCGGAACATCGCTTCGTCGCTGTTCAATCCGGCGATGAAGCGCTGCCCCGTACGCTGGACGATCGCTTCGCGTACCAGGCGCTGCTCGTATAGACCGTCGCCCAGGCGCTTCTTGCTATCGTCCGGATTGATACCCAGGCCACCGAGCAGGTAGTCCGAGTTGAGGAACTGCTTCAGCTCGGTGAGCGCCGGGTTGGTCTCGATCAGATACTTGTGGCTGTTGCTCGGTGTGGCATTGCTGGGCACGCCCTCAACGCGCGCAACCGACGGCAGGGTTTGCAACGCCGGCTGCCCAACCGGAGGCTCGGCAAGAACGGCGCTCCGCTCTTCGAGGCGAGGCAGGCTGCCCTGAGCCCTAACGGCCGAAGGCAGTGCCTGCACCGACGACTGCTCAGCCGGCAGACCGGCAAGGATGCTGCCATTGCCACCTGGACTGGAGACTACCCCCTCTACACGCACTGTCGAAGGCGAGGCCTGGACCGTCGCCTGCGCACCCTGCCAATTGGCGAGAATAGTTCCATTCCCATCGTGACCGGGCACTGTGCCTTGAACACGATCAGCCGCGGGAAGGCTTGAGAACGAGGGTAGACCACCGCGCAGATCGGCGAGGATGACACCATTGCCGCTGTGACCCGATGCATTGCCCTCGACGAGTCCACCCAGTCCCGTGGTCGCCTGGTGCTCACCGGCCTGGAAACGGCCAGTGTTTCCCCCGTCGCCCGAGATTGGCGCGGAAGCCCGTAGCGCATCGATAGCCTCAGCTACCCGGCCTTGATAGGCGGAACCGGCAAGCGAGGTGACCCGATCATCGCCGACACGACGCGCCTGGGTACTCCAGCCACTTGCGTCACTGCCTGCCTGTGCGGATACAGATACGCCATGGCCGCTCTGGGTGAGATCGCTGGCGGATTTCAGAGCACCACTTGCCTGGTTCACCTGGGCTCCTTGGGACGCCAGGCGGAAGAGCCCATTCTGGCCTTGAGGCAGGCTGAAGCCCGGCAAGGTGAGAGGATTGATCTGTTGCCGAGCTAGATCTGGAGGTAACTGAGAGTGAAGTACGATATCAACTACGCTTGAAGACTTACCAACCGTCGTAGACCCCAAGTCTTTTCTCGAAGCCGTGTAGTCCTGCCACTGCTTTATGTCGCCATTATAAAGATTCCCGCTTGCGACCAGTGAAACTGTCCTGCCGGACTCGATAACAGAAGGTAGATACCCCCCCTCCCGGAAAACTTTTGCATCACTGATAAGCGTATAGCTGTTGAACTCTTTAGGTATATCTACCGCATTCCCTTTCCCGTACAGTGGATTTACCTTGCCCCCTCCCTGATATTTCCTCTCGTAGGGTACAGTCTGACAACTACCCTCCATGCAGTTCACAGAGTAGTAATCATGTATCAGCTTGGAGTTCCTGCGTTGATAGGTCTCAATCCCTCCGCCGTCATTAAGCAACTCTATTAGTTTATCTTCTGACCATCTGTCTGTAGGTCCCTTGAAAACTCGATTTCGAGTGTAATCACCCGATGCTATCGAAAGATTGCTGAAGTTTTCAGCAGAAAGCTCAACATCACCTCCAGCAGATACCGTCGAGCCAAAATTATTGAACTCCTTGAACCACCCCTTTAGCGCTCCGCCAACGCTAAAGCTAGAAACAGGAGAGGCCAGCTCAAAATTTGATTTATAAAATTCATCAACATAAAAGACATTCGTGCGCCCACCGTCTAATTGATCAAACGTTATATCTCCATACTCCAAGGTCTCAGAAGAGCTGTAAGCATCGACCTTATTCTCAAAAATTTCAGCACGCACAGTGGCATTACCCACTGCCTCAATCGTAGACGAGCGATTATTTACACTACTCGCCCAGCCCCCCGCATCGTCGCGGGCGATATCCAGCCTGCCGAGGCTGTACACATCCCCGTAGAGGT